>JAESGU010000036.1_pt1 | contig 137106 bp, 122 predicted proteins | sample 9266271 | NCBI WGS metagenome assembly JAESGU01 (sample SAMN15740544, study PRJNA653495) | algae metagenome | isolation source: Scytonematopsis contorta HA4267-MV1 and co-occurring heterotrophs from mud... | place: USA: Palolo Valley Trail, Honolulu, Hawaii | collected 2009-07-25 | reverse complement strand
CCAACTACAACAGAAATGGTTGATAAAGTAATCTCAGTTGCGCTCGACTTAATAAATCCTCAACATTTAAAAAACTGGTTTACTAATTGCTGCTATTGTACCTCATAACAGCGGTAAGTGCTGTAACGAAAATACAACACTCCCTACTCCCCACTAGAAATTCGCAATTTTGAATTTTGTTCGCGAAGCGTCTGCCTTGCAGATATTTTGAATTTTGAATTGTTTACTCCTCACTCCCCCCTCCTTCCAAAGGTAAAATTACAGAAAATTTAGTACCAATTCCTAATTTACTTTCTACAAAAATTTTTCCTTGATGAATATCGATACACTTTTTCACAATTGCTAGCCCTAATCCTGTTCCTTGAATATTGCCGACATTTGTTCCGCGATGAAATGATTCAAATAAATGAGGTATATCTTCTTCTGTGATGCCTATTCCTCTATCTTTAATTTCCAAAACTGCATGGTTTGATGAAGAAGTTAGAGAAAATTTTATTTCCGTACCAATAGAGGAATATTTAATTGCATTTAAGAGTAAATTGTAGAGAATATGTCCCATCAATTTTTCATCCATATAACATGGTAAAACTTTATGTTTAGTCTCAAATACAATAGAATGACTTTCATTTACATTCATCAACACTTCTCGTACCAAATAACGGCAATATTCCACCAAATCCAAAAATTTGGGTCTAAACTCTAGCCTTCCCACTTCAACTCGACCAATTAACAATACTTCGTCTAACATTTGGTTCATGTGTTTCACCGCTGTTTCTATACGACGTAGGTGGGTAAGTTGTTTTTCCTCTGTCCATTTATGACGATAATGTTCTAGTAATTCTGCAGAAGACAAAATTGTACTTAAGGGTGTGCGGAACTCGTGAGAAATCATCGAAACAAACCGAGATTTAAGTTCATTAAGTTCTTTTTCTTTCGCTAGCGCTGCTCGTAAATCTTCTTCTAATTGTTTACGTTCAGTAATATCTGTTCGGTAACCCACTATTTCCACTGGGTTTCCTGCATCGTCCCATACTAGTTTTGATTGGTCGTATATCCAACGATAATTTCCATCTTTATGTAAGAACCGATACTCTAATGTCAGATATCCTTGTTTAAGAATAATTTGCGACATTTTTTGTGTTATTGGCGCATCTTCTGGATGAATATGATTCAGCCAAAATTTAGAATCCTGCGTGAATTCTCGTGCTTCATACCCCAGCATGGCAATGATATTATCGCTGATAAAGGTAGTGGGGAAACCTGAAGAAGTTTTACAACTGTAAATTACTGCTGGACTGGAAGAAAGTAAATATTGTAATCTTGCTTGTGATAACGATAAAGATGTTTCTGCCCACTTTCGTTCTGTAATATCTGTCTGAATACCGATGTAATGGGTACACTTGCCTTCGACATCAAACACGGGAGAAATACTTAATTCATTCCAAAAGGAAATACCATTTTTTCGTCGGTTACGCAAAACAACTGTGCAACTTTTTTCTTGTTGTAAAGCTTCACGCAGTTGGGTTAACCCTGGTTGATTCTTATGAAAACCTTGTAAAAAACGACAGTTCCTACCAATTACTTCTAGTGGAGAATAACCAGTAATCCTTTCAAAAGCAGGATTGGCATAAATAATGGGATAGTCAATAACTTCAGCATCGGCAATCATAATACCGTTATTACTTGCAGCAATTGCTCTGTCTCTCAGCAGCAAACCTTCCTCGGTTCGCTTACGTTCGGTAATATCAGTATGGATGCCCAAATTACCAATAATATTACCAAAATTATCTTTTATTGCGTCAGCGCGTAGGTCAATATCCAAAACTTTACCAGTTTTGGTTAACATTTTTACTTCGCCACGCCATGATGTCCCATTTTCAACATTTGCAAAAATTTCTTGAGATATCTCCTGATTTGGGTGCAGAGCTGCTGGACCTCCAGCAAGCTCTAATTCCTGCAAACTATACTCAAATAGTTCCACAAAGGCTTGATTGACGTAAATCCCTTTACCATCTACGTTACACATCCCAATAGCATCGCTGGAACTTTCGATAGCTTTTCTAAATCGTAATAAGGACTCCTGGGTTTGTTTGCGCTCGTTATTATGTACTTCCAAAACCCTTTCGCTTGCCATACCTTGACAAAAACTTTCATAGGTAATAATTCCTACCGCTTCACCTTTCTCATCGACCACAACCAGCAAAGGCGAACCGGAAGAACGCAGCATAGAAAGTATTGATACGATGTCTTGGAATTCGTCTTGCTTGAGTGTGATTACCGAAGTATTGCTGACATCAGAAATCTTAGTAGTACTAAAGTTTATACCATTAGCTACAAACTTCACTACATCTGATGCAGTCAAAAATCCTATTACTTGCTTTTGGGAAACCACTAAAACACATTTGCTCTCTCGATGAACCATGAGAGCAATAACTTCTGATAATGCTGTTTCTGGTGCAATACATAACGGTGAAAAATCGGCAACCGAATGTAAAGACGGAAGTAGAAGACACTGAGCTAAAGCAGCCATAAATAGTTCACACGAACGCCTTGTCAAAAATTTATATTTCAGGCGTTTATTCACACACGTGTTAATATTTTTACGTTATTAGGTCATAAGTGTTGTCCGTGTAATTACTAGATTTTTGGAATTATGTAAGGACGCGATTTATAGCGTGTAGAGACGCGATTAATCGCGTCTCTACCTGAACTGCACTCTGTCTCCATAGCGTAATAGCCTTTCTATTGTCATCAGACGATTTTCCCAAGCTCTTACTTGATAAGGATTATCGAAAGAGGATGAGCGTATCCACGTGCGAAACTGTGATTGAAAACGAAATAGGGAAGCTTTGGCTGCAGCGAGTCTACCTGTGCTGGGTTCTTTTGCTAATTGTTCTAGAGCTTTTTGCAAAATTTGTGATTGATTGTTAAACGTCTGTAGGTTTGTTGCGTCTATTTTTAGTTGACTGTTTTGTAAAACAAATTGCCATTCTTGTTGCAATGCTGTGTAACGTACAACGGCTGTTTTAAAGGGTTGACGGTGTGGGATTGGCTGTGCTTCACCTCTACCTTGGGTATTACCAAAAACTGTTTCTAGTTGACCTGTGAAATCTTGAACTGCAAATAAGGCGTAACCAATTGCTGGTAAATCTCTAATAAGTTGGATTTGGTCGAATGCTCCTACTGTTGATAAATTTAGTAGCCGCATTCCTGGGACTAATAAAGTAGCTCCTAGTTGAGTTGATGCTATCCAGGGTTGTGCTAATCTTGCAAAACGTGTGGTGTCTGTGGCATAAGTCATGGGGACTATTAAATCAATATCTCCTTTTCTTGCCCACATTTCCCATTGTTGTTGGATTTTCTGTACTCGTTCTTGTTCGGGTAGGGGAAATACTGCTACTGATAATATTAAATCTGGTCGCTTTTTCCTTAATTGTGTCGAGACTTCGCTAACAAAACTGTTGACTTGTTCGGTTCTAAATTGTGTCCATTTTTGCCAAAGGTCGGTTTGTTTAGGGGAGATACTAATTGGGTCTATGCCATAAAGTTGTTGAAACTGCGCTCTTGCTGCTCTTCCATAACCGTAAGTTCGGTTGCGTTGTGGGTCTTGGAATGGATAGCGAATATAGTCTAGTTGCAAGCCATCAACGTTATAACGAGTAACTATTTCTTCGTATAACTTTAGTAAATATTGCCGTAATTGGGGATTTGCTGGGTCAAAAAACGGTTTACCCTGACCGATAGGAATCATCTGACCGCGATTATCATAACCTGCCCAATCGGGATTTTTTGCTAAAACTGGGCCTGGGTAATTAGGGTCAATATTAATGACTCTATTATGAGCTTGATTTCCGGCTGCAAATACCCAAACCCAAGCGTGTAATTCCATACTACGCTCTTTGGCTAATTTGACTGCTGATGCTAGGGGGTCCCAACCTCTGACTAGAGGGTTTTGCTGTGGTGCTATTTGGCTGGGATAAATTGTGTAGCTTGCATTCAGAGTTTCAAAAAATATCGTGTTTATTCCCGATTGTGCTAAACGGTCAAAAATTTTAGCTAATCCTTGTTCTGAACCTGCTCTAATAATTGTCCCTCTGTCGAGCCAAACTGAGCGAATTTCTGGTTGAGCTAATCTCTGGTTGACAGGGAACTGTTGCCACAAAATCGATTTTGCCATTACCCACTGACGACGTGCTTCAGCAAATCTTTTTTGAGCTATTAGCTGTGGTAAGTTTTTGGCGATTGCTTGAGCTTGAGCTAGATTTTGGGCCAGGTTTTGCTCGGTATTAGTAGGTAGCGCTTCTGGTCTAGTTGTTGCTACGGTGGTTGTTTGTAATTTTACTGATTGTCTATTATTAGTGGCTGTATTACTTGCAATTGCTGCTCCTGCTTGGGCTGTGAGGTTGGCGCTTTGAACTCTACCAATAAGATTTTCTAATTCCTGTTGTAACAAAATGGCTTGGGTAGGAATAATAGGCGCATTAGAATTTGGGTCAATATCAAAACCCACTGCATCTTGTAATCGGTCTATCGCTTCGTCGGATTTTTTGGGAGTGGGTAGGCTGGAGCGGGGAGTGGGGAGTGGGGAGTTAGGAGTGGGGAGTGGGGAGTTGGGAGTGGGGAGTGGGGAGTTGGGAGTGGGGGATGAGGGGGATTGGGGAGATGAGGGAGATGAGGTGGGTGGGGGTGGAGTTTCTAGGGTTGAACAGGTTGGGGTGGCTCCTTGGATGGAACTGGGAGTGGTGGCTGATGTTTTTAAGTGGCGGTTTAAAGCAATTTTTAACCAAGCTGTATCTAAATCTTGTGGTGAAGCAGCATCTACTCCCCAACGCCAACCTAAAAAAGTGGTGCGTGCTGTTCCGACTACGGCTGCTGGGCTATCTTTAGTGTCCCACACTGCTGCCGCTTGACCATTGGAATTGTCTGGAACTAATACACCTCCACGTACTTGTCCAAATAGTTCTTTTTTATTTGCCCAGTCTTGTGTCCTGTTTTTGGAAAATTGCAATTGCTGAGCTTCGCTTAAACTAAATCCCCAATAACCACCTAAAATTTCTTGCGTCAACCTTCGCACTCCAGGGGCTGATAGACTTGCCACCGGACCTGTAGCTATCAACCTTCCTCCTTTTCCCATCCATTCTTCCAGTGCAATGGCCTGTGCGGGTGTGAGGGCTTCGGCATTCGGTAACAACACCACAGGACGTTCCCCCAAATCAGCCATAGTCTTGACTTGAGCTAGGGAAACCTCACAATATTGAACCCCAGAAGCCTGTAAACGGTTTCTTATCCCCGTCCACTGATTAACATTTTCTGGGGTATACACAACTGTCAATACTGGTTTTTCAGCCCTTGCTGTTGCTGGTAAAAGGTAAAAGCTGAAAGCTAAAAGGTAAAAAGTAAAAGGAACAATATTTCCTAATCCCTTTTTTTTTCTTTGTTTTTGATTCCTCACTACTCACTCCTCACTTGGCAAAGCAGAAAAATGTATTAATTCAAACAGTTAGCAATTAGCCCTTCTACCCCTGACACTGGTAAAATTTTTGTGTTTAATTTGCAAGAGACTTCTTCAACAGTAATATCATCAAGGAAGACCAATTCGCTACGCTTTAGCATTACATTTGGCAACAAAATAGCATCACCTAAATCCTGCTCTTTTAAATTCAAAAGTAAATCATGACCAGTAATTAACCCTGTGACACTGATATCTTGACCCCAATAGTCACTAGATATGGCACGCATATTAATTTCCAATCCTTCAACATCATTTAAACGCTTGACAATAGGTTGAAACGCTACTTCAACAGCGTTACCAACAACCCAAGTTAATTTTCTAGGAGAGACTTTTTTTGGTAGCAATTTCGCAGCAGTTTCTTCAAATTGTTTCAAGAATAAACGAATCGAACCAACACCATTATCAATTTGCGGATATTCTTCATATTCTTTTTCTGAAGGCAATTCCGCACCAGCAATTAAGAACCACTCATCCGCTAGCCAAACAAAATTTGTCTGATATTTGTGTCTAAATTCTTGTTGCAAATAACGTACCTGAGCGATAATTTCTTGAGCTTTTTGAGGTGTTACAGGTGTCAACTCGTCCTCTTCTGGACGAAACCGCGTTAAACCCACTGGGACAACAGCCACTGAAGCAACAGCAGGTATTTCTCCCCTATAAAACGAAGCTAAATCTCTAATAGTTCGTTCCAAATGAACACCATCATTAATACCAGGACAAACAACAACTTGAGCATGAATTTGTAGCCGTCTTTCGTGGAACCATTTAACTTGTTCCATAATTTGCCCAGCACGCTGATTTTTGAGTAGTCTAATTCTCACGTCAGGTTCCGTCGCATGAACTGATACATATAAAGGAGACAAACGCATTTGCTCTATTCGTAGCCATTCTCGTTCAGGTAAATTAGTCAAAGTCAGATAAGAACCATACAAAAAACTCAATCTATAGTCATCATCCTTATAATATAAACTTTCTCGTTTACCTGGTGGTTGCTGGTCAATAAAACAAAAAGGACAGTGGTTATTACACTGAATTAAATTATCAAATAAAGCAGTTTCAAACTCTAAACCTAAATCTTCGTCATAATCCTTTTCGATTTCCACATGATGAATTTTACCAGTAGAATCTAAAACTTCTAATTCTAAATACTCATCAGCACACAAAAACTGGTAATCAATTAAATCGCGAGGATGACTACCATTTATGCTCACAACCGCATCCCCCACATCAAACCCAATTTCAGCAGCAATAGAATCAGGTAAAACCTTGGTAATTTTGGCAGGACGAACAGTAGTTAGGGTTTTACTCATATCACAGAAAAAAATAGTTAGTACAATATTCTATTTTGTACAGAAATTGTCATCATTATCCTGGAAATACGCTTCACTAAAGTTCGGGCTAAAAGCTGAAACCCGTTGAAACGGGTTTGAATTTGCGCTCTTACCCAAGCTTCCAACCCGTTTTTAAAGGGTTTTAGCTTTCAGCCCGAACTTTAGTTCAGGGGTTTTATATCCCCACTCCCTAGATATTTCTCAGGAAGCCACCACCGATAGCAGCTAAAATTGCGACACCAAATATGAGTCGGTAAATAATAAAAATTAAAGTACTCTGAGTTCTTAAGAATCGTAACAGGGCTGTAATTGCCAAATAAGAGAAAATAGCAGCAGAAACTGTACCCGCAAAAAGGGACAGAATCTGCTCTCCTGCAATACCTGAAGCAAAAGCATCTTTTAATTCAACCAACCCAGCCAGACTAATAGCTGGAATACTTAGTAAAAAAGAAAACTTAGCCGCAGTTTCTCGTTCCAAACCCAAAAATAATCCAGTAGTCAAGGTAGCACCAGAGCGAGAAACTCCAGGGATTAAAGCCATAACCTGAGCGACTCCAACTAATACCCCATCTAGCATTGTCAGTTTTTCATATTCTCGGTGACGGCTACCTGTTGTTTCAGCAACTGCGAGTAAAATTGACATGACAATTGAAGCAATGCCGATTGAGGACAAGTAACGCATTGGTGATTTGTCAAAATCGGGGATAAATATTTTGATTAAAAGCCCAAAAATGACGATAGGAATTGTTCCTAACAGAATACCTAAACTTAAACGAAAATCAAAATCGTCATAGTCTTTAAGTTTAACAGCCCTCAACGCTCCTTTTAATAATCGTCGTAAATCTTTCCACAAGTACCACAACACAGCAGCAATACTACCAAGCTGAATCACCGCAGTAAAAGCAACTCCAGGGTCACCCCATCCCAGCAATACTGGAACTACTTTTAAATGAGCGGTACTACTTATGGGCAAAAATTCCGTGATTCCTTGCACGAAGCCTAAAACAATAGCCTGAAAAATATTCATCGCTCGCACACCCCCTGTTGCCTCTGTTGCTGCGCTCGTTTGGGTACTAAGAGCCTTCAGGGGATATGCCGTAGATGGGAGTGTCAGTATCAGTGTAAGTAAAGCCGATACTGCACTCAAAAGCAAAAATGATTGACGTTTCGATAAGGTCATTGCCCGTAACCGCAACCAGCAGAGGATGTATGGATAAAAAATAGAATGCCCAATTATTAACGAATTAACAACCTACTTCAAGCATTGCTCTATCAAGACAGATAATTACAACCGCAAGTTTCTAACAAGAATTTAGTTTTTCTTAAGAAACTGAGTCATAAATAATACCCTACGGAGGGTTTTTTGTTGTGGTATCTTAAATAAGATAAAGTTAAGTAACAAATATTAAAAAAATTGGTTAACACTACATTGTCCTCATATTCGGTATCTACCCCGGTCGTAGACAAGGAAAAAATGAGGCCATCCCCTCGGATTGTCTCTATTTCAGTTTTAATGTTCCTTGCTGCTATCTTTCTGGTTTCAGTTCCAGTATTTATAGAAGCCCCATTAGTAAGAAATTTTCCTTGGCTAAGTTTGGGTTTAACATGTTTTTGGATATGGATGAGTTTGCTTTTGATGTCTTACCGTTCCACTTATATATGGGGTGATTTGCTTTTCGGTTTTAGTTGGAGTTGGTTCGCAGGTTCAATTTACTGGGGTTGGCTGCGTTGGGAACCACTATATCATTTACCTGTAGAATCTATCGGTTTACCATTTGCGATATGGTGTCTAAGTCGTAACTGGGGAAAAATAGGTAATTGGTTTTATTTAGGCTCGTTACTGGGTACAGTTTTGACAGACGTTTATTTTTATATAGTAGATTTACTACCATATTGGCGGCAAATCATGGTGGTAGAGCCAGAAGAAGCGCCACAAATTTTACATCATGCTTTGCAACAAGTACAAACACCCTGGGGACAGACCTGGGCAATAATTTTAGGACTGGTCTTGCTGGGAGTAGGAATTTTGCCATTAAGTCACAGACAAAAGCATTGGTACGCCTTTAGTGGTGCAGTTTTAAGTACTATTTTGGTAGACGGTCTGTTTTTCGTTGCAGCAGTAATAAGCTAACTGTTGACGATTGACGGTGGACGGTTGACGGTTGACGGTTGACTATTAGCAGCCTTTTTGCAAAATTGGGATAAGTAAAGATTGTGTGTATCAATCGCTGTATATTAGTTTCAATAAGACTGCTGTGTATTAGCTGTTAATCATTATTAGTTGTTGGTTGCTGATTGTCGGTTGTCGGTTCTTGCTTATCAGTTGTTGGTTGTCAATTACCAATTACCAATTACCAATTACCAATTACCAATCGCTAACAGCTAAGAGCCTTTATTTTGGTTTGATGGAAGGAGGTAGAAAAACGTGAAAGGATTAGTGCGCTTATTATCGGTGCTAGCTTTAATCGTGGGATGCGCTATGTTTGTAGTAACACCTCAAACAGTTCATGCTGCGACTTTTAAAGGAATTGCATTTCAGTCAGTTCCGGTTCTAGCAGTTGAGGAAACTCAAGCACGGCAGAATCGAGCCGATGAGAGGTTGGCTGAGGTTTATGGTGAAAGAATTGATTTGAACAACACCAACGTACGAGCTTTCCAAAGGTATCCGGGATTTTATCCGACCCTTGCTCGCAAACTCATTGCCAATGCTCCTTACAAAAATGTTGAGGACGTTTTAGACCTTGATGGGTTGAGCAGTCGCCAAAAAGACTTATTGCAAAGTAACTTGGACAAGTTCACTGTCACCAACAGGGAAGCTGTATTCAATGAGGGAGATGACCGTATTAATAACGGTATCTATAGATAAACCCATAGATAACCCGATTTGCATTTAAAAAAAACCCATCAGTTTAATTAAGGTAAAAGGTAAAGACATTTTTGCTTTTAACTTTTACCTTTTACTTTATTATTTTGTAAATTTTTCCTCGCTTTGTACCAAAACGATATTTCTAACCAATTTGATGTTTTAGTAGTCGGAGCAGGTGCTGCTGGACTCTACACAGCACTTTGTTTGCCAGAAAAATTCCGCGTTGGTTTAATCACTAAAGAAACTGTTGCTTTGTCTGCTAGTGATTGGGCACAAGGTGGTATTGCCGCAGCCGTTTCTCCGGAAGATTCTCCCAAATTACACGTAGAAGATACATTGCGAGCAGGGGCTGGATTATGCGAGCCATCTGTGGTGCAATTCCTTGCTGAAGAAGCTCCAAAATGTATTCAATCTTTAGTGAATTTAGGGGTCGCCTTTGACCGTCACGGCAAAAGTTTAGCATTAACCCTAGAAGCCGCACATTCCAAACATCGAGTTTTGCACGCAGCTGATACCACAGGTAGGGAAGTTACTACCACTTTAACAAACCAAGTTCTACAGCGTCAAAATGTTCAAGTTATCCAGCAAGCTTTGGCTTTAAGTCTTTGGTTACATCCAGAAACCGGATACTGTCAAGGTATTTGCTTGTTCTACCAAGGTCAAGTGCGGTGGATACGAGCTGCTTATGTAATTTTGGCAACGGGTGGAGGTGGTCAGGTATTCGCTCAAACCACAAACCCAGCGGTAAGTACTGGGGATGGTGTGGCAATGGCATGGCGTGCTGGAGCTATTTTGCGGGACTTGGAGTTCGTGCAGTTTCATCCTACTGCTTTGACTAAACCCGGTGCTGACCGTTTTTTAATTAGTGAAGCAGTACGTGGAGAAGGAGCACATTTAATAGATGATACGGGACGACGTTTTGCTTTTGACTACCACCCTAAAGGTGAGCTTGCACCCAGAGATATTGTTAGTCGGGCAATTTTTACTCACTTACAGCTTACTCACTTACAGCTTACTCACTTACAGGGTAATAGTACTGATATTAGTAGTGCCCATGTGTGGTTAGATATGCGTCCCATTGGTGCAGAAAAGATTAGTCAGCGCTTTCCCAACATCATTAAGATATGTAAATACTGGGATATTGATGTTTTCTCGGAACCTATCCCCGTTGCTCCTGCTGCTCATTATTGGATGGGTGGAATCGTTGCCGATATTATGAATCGAACTAACATCCCTGGCTTATATGCTATAGGGGAAACTGCTAGTACTGGTGTTCATGGAGCAAATCGTCTTGCGAGTAATTCTTTGTTGGAATGTATCGTATTTGGCGCACAAATGGCTACTCTAGAAATATCGACAGAAATATCTGAAAATCATCAGCAGCAATCTCAGGAAGAGACTGTATTTACTTCACGGGTGTTTAGCGTTGACACTTCGGAATGGCACAGTCAAGAAATGCAAATTGAGTCACTACGACAAAATATACCGCGTTTAGTATGGCAAAGTGCTGGTATCTGTCGCGAACAAAAGATTTTAGAAGAAGCGATATTAAATATTAAATGTTGGCAGAAGGAATTTGCAGCCTTTCCGCTGAGTCAATTTATACTTTCATTACGTCCGCAGGAAGTAGCGAATTTTTCTTTACCCAATATAGAGCGAGTACTACGACTTTGGGCTGAAACTTATAACTTACTTGATGTTGCTTATTTAATATTGAACAGTGCAGCTTTTAGAACTGAAAGTCGGGGGGGACATTATCGTTTAGATTTTCCCCAGTCTGATGATTCTAATTGGCAAGCACACACCCTTGTAGAAAAGGACCACTGGTGGAAATGTAGGTTGGGTTGAGGAACGAAACCCGACATTGTGGTGACTCTGTTGGGTTTTCCAAAGCTCAACCCAACCTACTACCGCATCCATCTTAAAATGTTGGTTTAGAAAGCAGGGGAGCTGGGAGCAGGGGAGCAGGGGAGGAATCAATAACCCAACATTTTAGCCAAGACGCGCTACTACGAATATATTAAGTTTTTAGTTTTTACTATTTTCTTGAAGTTTTGTATTATTTCTTGAATTTTTCACTTTAAGCTTCAACTTTACTACCGCGTACCACTACCATGTTGGCTATCAGGTGCGCCATAGTTTATAGGTTCATTCTCGTCATTAGATTCCAAATGACAAGTATTGGACGCTATTATGAATGTTCCTCTTTTGGAATCAGTAATAGAACTGCTTGATTCAATTGTGCAAGCATTGGCAGCCCAACTACCAAAAAGACCTGTGACGTCGGCAACTTTAGGAGCTACCAAATTGATTCCGATTAGGAAGACCACGACCCCCGTGATTTTCAAGCTAGTGCCCATAATCTAAGTAAATTACCTTGTTATTATTGAGTTTAAAAAAGGATTTCTGCCTATTTTTCAGTATATTTACTTATCTTCCGCCAAAATTTTGTTAAATCTTTATGAAAAATAGGATTTTAAAGCTTGATATTGCGGAAATCAAAGCAATTTCTGAAAGCTGACAGCTAGCAAACTAGTTGCTCTAGTGGGATAAAAGTTCCCTCTTCTAAGTGATATTACTTTTACGATGCCGTTTGCATCTGCATTAAGGTGGATATTCTAATGAATACCACGGATATGCAACCTCAACAGGATGTTTTTACAAAATCTTAAGAGTTATAAGTAGAAATACTAAGTCATGTTGATAACATTTTTCATATTATTTTCTATAGCAACCATTGATATTTTTGTGGTTTTTCTATCAGTATGTAGCCTTGTAAACCTTGCGGAGTAAGGCTTCTATATTTTGCCAAATCATTTAGAAATGCGAAAGGTTATTTTTATACTTTTTACGTACGTAGTTTATCTGAAGTTTTTTTGTTTAAAAATATTAAGTGAAATTACAAAAAGTCAGAATGACCTTTTGGAATACTTAATTATCTTTTAATCATTTATTAATTGACAAAATTACACCTTAGGGTAGAGAAAGTCGGTAAATATGTTATGAAAATTCATATCTATTCTTACCAAGATGCTTAGCGCGGTACATAGCTGTATCGGCTTGTCGAATCAAACTTTCTGTATCGTAACTATTAATTGGGTAAATACTAATACCGATACTTGCGGAGATACTAGCAACACTATCGTCTAAAACAATTGGTTGAGATAGGCTAAACAGAATCTTTTCAGCAATGATAGATGCGACTTTTATATTGGGGATGGTACGTAAAATTACGGTAAATTCATCTCCCCCCAAGCGAGCAACAGTATCGCTACCTCGTAAACAATTGCTCAGCCGCTGAGAAACGGTAACCAGCAACAGGTCACCCATTTCATGTCCTAATGTATCGTTAACTTTTTTAAAGCCATCTAGGTCAATAAACAATAATCCCAGCAATATATTATTACTTTTCGCCCAATACAGAGACTCATTAAGTTTTTCGGCAAAATATTTGCGATTAGGAAGACCTGTAAGAGGGTCATGATAAGCAAGATAACGTAAGTTGTCTTCTTTAAGTTTTAGTTCGTTGTTAGTAATCATCAATTCATCTGCCGTGCGCTTGAGTTCTTTTTCAACTAATTTGCGCTCAGTTATATCACGTATAACTCCGACTAAAAAACGGTTACCACATGCATCTTTGTGAAGAGAGCGTTTTGTGGCAATATAATATGTTTTACCAGTAGCATCAGTGAGTTCTTCTTCATTTTCTTTTGCTTGTTGCGTCTGCAAAACTAATTCGTCTTGCTTTTGAAAAACATCGGCTTGATATTGGGGAAAAAAGTCATAGTCTGAATAGGAAAGTAGTAATTTTGTGGGATACCCGATGAATCGACAGTAGGCTTCATTACAGATAATTAACTGCCGTTTTTCATTTTTGACAAAAACTGGGTCAGCAATCGTATTGATTATTTGATGTAAAAATTCTTTAGAGCGTTTTAACTCTTCTTCCACCTGAGCTATTTGAAAAGTAATAGCAATTGCTGAAGTACAAAATGCTAAAATTGCTGGTACTGCTGGTATCCACCAACCCCAAATAAAAGCAGTATATGTGCTACCAACAAGTATAAAACTAGTTAATATAAAACATACAATACTTTTATTTATGGGTCGTATCTGCCATATTATAAATGCACCAATATGAGACCATAAAAAAATCCATAAAGCTTCTACTCTATCAGGCCAGACTTGCATTAATGGTCTACCTTCAAGGGCTGCTCGTAGCATTTCACTGATAAAATATGCTTGCAATTCAATCCCTGCTACAGGCTCAGCAGAACGCATAAACTGGCTAGAATATGGTATTAAGACGAAATCTTGTAGACTAGGAGCTGTAGAACCAATCAATACGATACGGTTTTTAATTAAATTTTCTGGTATTCGGTTTGCTAAAACATCTCGCATAGATATTTTCTGAAAACCGCAACTTTCTTTTGATGTTTTTGATGAATTTCTACAGCCCAGTTTGGGAAAGTTGGATAAAAATTGATACCCTCTATCATCAGTGTCTGCATAACCACCATCATAGGACTGGAAACGCGGAAGTATCGCTTGACCTAATTTTAAGTATTCCTTGTTGTTCTTGCTTCTTTTGAGAGTAATACCTTCTTCCTGTAAATACAATTTAACTAGCTTGAGAGCAAAACTTGGTCGTATTTTATTACCATCTTTTGAAAAAAGTAGATTTCGTCTGACTCTACCATCTCCGTCTAATAACAAATTATTCAAACCCACTTGATTTTGATTTAAATTTTTTGGAGGGTTTACTCCTACCTTTTTGTCACTTCTAAATAATTCAATTCCCACAATATTTGGCATTGAATTGTAGGCTTTCACCAAGCTATTATGACCCGGTGGTACTGCAAAATCTCTGTAGATATCTAAACCTATGGCACGAGGTTTATGATTTTGTATTGTATATAATAAATCTGCAATTTTACCATCTGGTATTGGCCAAGTATTCAGTTCTCTTAAGGAAAGCTCATCAATTTCGACAATTGTAATACGCTCTTCTGGGGATTCTTCCGGACGTAATTGGAAAAATTGGTCTAAAGTTGCCCACTCTGCCCACTGCATTAAACCAACCGCACGTAACAATAGGATTAATACAGCGATACTAGAGGCCGTAATTAATTCCCTTTGTACTTGATTAATCTGTTGTTTAAATGTCCCCTGCACCTCTAAAAAGCGCTTGGTTAGCCTATTTTTTATTCCCATTGCTTGCTGGGCAGAAATCTCGTGTAAATTCCTTTTGGTATAACTTTTTTGGACAAGCTAGTCCTCGTTAGAGAGATTATATATTTTTATACTTGATTTAATAGCAAACTACTGAATTTACTCCTAATAACAATAAATAAGGAACAGCTTTTTGTTAAATACGAATGTCTAAATATAACCAAAAATTACTACAAGTCAAGTATAAATCTTCTTACCGATAAAAACAGCTTACGGATAAAATTTTGATGAAGCGAGAAGAAAGAAAAATAAGGTAAAAATTATATAGCTGTATAACTATAGTAAATTAAAATGAAATAATTAGTGTATATGTATTATTGAGTCAATTAAATCTTGTAGAGACCGAGTTAGTACGGTCTCTATCTCATGTTTGTTAATTTACTTAAAAAATCCAGGGAAATTTTTGAAGTTACGTGGCCCTTTATAACCCGAAAGCTGAGACAGTTTTTCTAAAGACTGGACTCCAGAATTCAGTTGACCGTTAATTATCCACGAAGGATATCCAGGAATTTTTGCCGCTTCACACAATTCAGGACGAGGATTGTTTTTACCATCGGGTCGGCATTCAATCGGGTCGAGTTCAGTTACGGCTTCTTTACCAAATAGTTGTTTCTGCTCGTAGCAGTGAGGACAAGTCCAAGCAAAGTACATTTTAGCACCAGTATTTTTCAAATGCTTTGCTAGTTGAATTTCAGCTTCCCCAGAGGTGGTGGTAATTGGCCAGCCAACTCCAATAGTGGGTTCACCAACGGGTGATGGAGATGTCGGTTCTCCTTGAGGAGTTTTGGCTTGATTGTTGACTCCGGAGTAAGCAATTCCCGTACCCACAAGAGTTAGCATGATAACAATAACGGCGGTAAAAAATATTTGTCCAATATCTTCCCAGTTACGCCCAATAATAGTTAGTATTAACATGCTCGCAGAGAATATCGCTGAGCCGATACAGTATAAACAAAGTGCTTTGATTTGAAATGCTAGCAGGTACATTAAGAAGCCACTAAATGCTGTCATGGCTATTGAACCAGCTAACAGCAGTAGCCAAGTCGAGTTTTCTACTTGTAAGCGAGTATTTTTATTTTCTGTGGGATTAATGGCAAATGGTATCAAAGCTGAAGCTGCCATTCCAGCGTAAGCTAGAAAACCAAACAAAGCTAATGGTAGTCCAAATACTGTTGCATATGGACTTGTGAGTACGATATCACAGCCATGTGTCGGACAAGCAGCTGTACCTTGGCTAAATTTAACAATGGTTAAATAGCCTGTTACTAAAGCTCCACAAGTTGCGACCGCAGCAATTAACAAGCGTGACGATCTATGAATCCAAGGAGTAGAACGACGACGACTCATAATCATATTTCTGTTTATGGTTGACGGTTGACGGTTGACGGTTGACGGTTAACGGTTGACGGTTGACGGTTGACTGCTGACTGCTGACTGTTGACGGTTGACTGTATAAATAAATTTATTGTGAGCTAAAAGTTAAGTTGAAAAAGACAACTCAACTCAAAATCTTTATTTTCTAATTCTGATTTAGTTTTTTATCTGCCGTCAACAGTCAACCGTCAACAGTCACCAGTCACCAGTCAACCATCAACAGTCAACCGAGAGCGATGTGCGACTTCCACAAATTGACTGACGCGAATTGGGTCAATTGGTTGCTCAATTTTGCCGTGACGTTTCAGCGAACTGGAAACAATTACACCATCTGCTGCCTGCATTAGTGTAGCAATATTTTCCAAACTTGCTCCGCTACCAACAAATACAGGAGTACTGTGTGCTGCTTCTTTGGCTAGTTCTAAATCCTCTATATTCGGAGGGCTACCAGTTGCCCAACCAGATAAAATTACTGCATCTGCTAGACCACGCTCAATTGTATCTTTAACTGCTACAGTCACGTTAGGAGAACTTAACGGACGAGCGTGTTTTACCAAAACATCAGCGAAAATTTTTACATCGCTGCCTAGTTCCCTACGATAGCGTAAAACCTCGTGAGCTTCTCCTTCTATTAACCCCTGGTCTGTTGCCATTACTCCTGTCAGCACGTTCACCCGAATAAATTGTGCTTTCACACAACTGGCGATCGCCATTCCACTTTTGGCATCATTCCTTAAAACATTTAAACCAATAGGTAGGGTGACCAAATTTTGGATGCGTTGGGTGACAATAGTCATAGCACTGACAACAGCAGGGTCAACGTGGTTTTTGGTAAATGGAGCATCAAAAAAGTTTTCGACAATAATACCGTCTACCCCAGAACTTGCAAGAGCGACAGCTTCTTGTTCAGCACGCTCTATCACAGCTTTTAAGTTACCAGACCAGCGTGGTGAGGTTGGTAGCGGTAGTAGATGAATCACCCCAATAATGGGACTTGAGGTTTTAAATAATTGATATAAGTCCACGTTTATATGTATTGACGGTTGACGGTTGACGGTTGACGGTTGACGGTTGACGGTTGACGGTTGACGGTTGACGGATTTACTCTTCTACCACAATGGGATAATTTTATTTGAACACTCAACAGTCAGCAGTCAGCAGTCAGCAGTCAACAAAGCCACATGAATAATTCGATAATTTATTGCCTCCGTCCTAGGGTGGAAATTGAAGTGTAACTTCTCATAAGATATGTTAAGATAGATTCTAACTAGAAGAGGAGTTAGCCACTCACTAGAAGCGTAATAATTCCAATAGCGTAGGTATTTAGCCTGTTTTTTTTACAAGCCTAACCGACCGCAGGAAGGTATATTACCGCATCTTAAGCGTAGTAGCACGCGCGATTTCCCTGATTGGTAGCGACTTTTCACCACAACCCCTTGGGGCGTCTTTCCGCAGGGTTAAATTTTTTTCTACACGCTGCGGTAATGTAAAATACCATTTATAGTATTGTTACAAAAGATTACAACTATAAAATTTACCCCAAGACCATTTATTTATCCCAATCTATCCTTTGGAGACGAGAAAGATAAGTATATCATGACGATGTTCCTATTTATAAATTTAATAGGGTAACTGTTCTGACTGGGTGCGTAAACTATCTTTATAAAAGTTTGATGACTTACTTGTAGGTTATATTTAAAGACTTCTTATAAAGACATTAAGGGATAAACCGTTTTCATGAGGTATAATCGCAACCAATTGTAAAGCTAGAGTTAATTTCCGGTTCTACAAAAGAGCGTAAAGTTAATAATACTCTTGAAATCTCTTGAGATAAAAGGAAAAACTTGACAAATTTTTCAATCTATGGGTGACAAGCCAACAATTGCCATTTCTCACCTAGGCTGCGAAAAAAATCGGATTGATACAGAGCATATGCTGGGAATGCTAGTGGAAGCAGGCTACAGCGTAGACACAAATGAAGAGTTAGCAGATTACGTAATTGTTAACACTTGCAGTTTTATCGAAGCAGCACGGTCCGAATCTGTCAGAACTTTAGTAGAACTGGCGGAAGCAAATAAAAAAATAGTAATCACGGGCTGTATGGCCCAACATTTCCAAGGACAATTATTGGAAGAACTACCTGAAGCAGTTGCGGTTGTGGGTACAGGTGATTACCATAAAATAGTAGATGTAATTGAGCGGGTCGAAGAAGGCGAAAGGGTGAAGGAAATTTCCTTGGAACCTACCTATATCGCTGACGAAACCACACCCCGCTATCGCACCACTACTGAGGGGGTGGCTTACCTAAGGGTTGCCGAAGGTTGTGATTATCGTTGTGCGTTTTGTATAATTCCGCATTTACGTGGGAATCAAAGGTCGCGCACTATTGAATCTATAGTCGCTGAAGCTAAGCAATTAGCGGCTCAAGGGGTACAAGAAATTATCTTAATATCCCAGATAACAACCAACTATGGTATAGATATATACGGCAAACCGAAATTAGCCGAGTTGCTTCTAGCTCTGGGGAAAGTCGATATACCCTGGATACGGATGCATTATGCCTATCCGACGGGACTGACTCCAGAAGTGATTGAGGCTATAAAACAAACATCAAATGTATTACCTTATTTGGACTTGCCTTTGCAACATTCCCATCCAGAAGTTTTGCGTGCCATGAATCGTCCTTGGCAAGGACGGGTGAACGACTCGATTATCGAGCGTATCAAAGAGGTACTGCCAGAATCGGTGCTGCGGACAACATTTATTGTTGGTTTCCCAGGGGAGACGGATGAGCATTTTGAGCATCTAATGCAGTTTGTGCAGCGTCATGAGTTTGACCATGTAGGTGTGTTTACTTTTTCTCAGGAAGAGGGGACAGCAGCTTACAATCTTCCCAACCAATTGCCTCAATCTGTAATGGATAAGCGTCGTAACGCTTTGATGGAATTACAACAACCAATTTCTTTGAGAAAGAATAAGCAGGAAATAGGTAAATTTGTTGACGTTTTGATTGAGCAGGAAAATCCGGAAACTGGCGAATTAGTCGGTCGTTGTGGCAGATTCTCCCCAGAGGTAGATGGTTTAGTTTACGCACGGGGACAAGCCAGGTTAGGAAGCATAGTATCAGTACAAATACAAGACGCTGATGTTTATGACCTCTACGGTCAAATAGTGAATAACTAATTTGTTGATAGTTGGCAGTTAATAGTCAACAGTCAACAACCAATAGTAAACAGTCAAAAGTAAATTATCTAGGAAAATTAATGAGTACTACATTTGTAGAATTAGGTCTTTCAGCAGAGCGCGTTCAACACTTAGAACAATTAGGCTTTACCGCACCAACAAACATACAAGCGCAAGCAATTCCTTTGGTGCTTGCAGGTCGTGATGTGGTGGGTCAGTCTCAAACAGGAACAGGTAAAACAGCAGCTTTTTCGCTGCCAATTTTAGAACAAATTGACCCAAATTTACGGGCAGTGCAAGCTTTGATACTAGCTCCTACAAGGGAATTGGCGATTCAAGTTCATGATGCAGTATATGAATTTGTTGGTAATCAAGGTTTGAAAACTCTTGCAATTTATGGTGGACAATCAATTGACCGTCAAATTTTACAATTAAAAAGAGGCGCTCAAATTGTTGTTGGTACACCAGGACGGGTAATAGATTTACTCGAACGCGGTTGTTTAAAGCTGGATAAAGTGAGATTTTTTGTACTTGATGAAGCCGACGAAATGCTGAGCATGGGCTTTATTGATGACGTGGAAAAAATTCTTTCTCTCGCACCAACAGAGCGTCAAACAGCTTTATTTTCGGCAACAATGCCACCTTCAATTCGCCAATTGGTGAACAAATTTTTAAACAATCCAGCAACTGTTACTGTAGAGCAACCGAAAGCAGCTCCAACAAAAATTAATCAAGTTGCTTATTTAGTCCCACGTCATTTGACAAAAGCGAAAGCACTACAGCCGATTCTGGAAATGGAAGACCCAGAAACAGCTTTAATCTTTGTCCGTACCCGTCGTACTGCAGCGGAACTGACCAATCAATTACAATCAGCTGGTCATAGTGTAGATGAATACCACGGTGACTTATCTCAACAAGCTAGAGAGCGCTTATTAGGTCGCTTCCGCAATCGCCAGGTGCGCTGGGTTGTAGCAACTGATATTGCGGCAAGAGGTTTGGATGTAGACCAATTGTCACATGTCATCAACTTTGATTTACCTGACAGTGTAGAAACCTACGTTCACCGTATCGGTCGGACTGGACGTGCTGGAGCTGAAGGTACTGCAATTTCTTTGGTTCAGCCATTTGAAAGACGTAAGCAACAAGCATTTGAACGTCACGTGCGTCAAGCTTGGCAAGTTGTACAGATTCCCACAAGAGCACAAATCGAGGGCAAGCAATTAGAGAAATTACAAACTCAAGTCCGAGAAGCTTTGACTGGTGAGCGTATGGCTTCCTTCTTGTCGATAGTACGTCAATTGACTGAAGAGTACGACGCTCAAGCTATCGCTGCTGCCGCTTTACAAATTGCTTATGACCAAACCCGTCCCGCTTGGCTGAAAAACGACGTGGACATCCTCGAAGAAGATATGTTGGCAACCCCCAAACCAAAACTCCGTCGTGGTGGTGGTGGTGGAAACCGCGATTACGGTAGTGACCGTCCTCGTTCGGGTGGTGGTGGAAGACCTGACAGAAGAAACTCTGATGAAAACAAAGGTTCTGTTAAACCCAAATTGAAGTTAGCAAATCGCGAATCTTCTGGGGCTACCAAGCAAGTTAGTTCGACTTAAGTAGCTTACTCGTAAAAGGTAAAGGTAAAAAGATAAAGAATAAAGGGGTAGAATCTTTTTACTTTTAAATCTTTTGGTGAATCAGTTTTTTCAGTAAATCCAAGGAATCAATTTTTTGACATTGATTCGATAGTCTGGATAATCTACATATTTTTCGGTTAACCAGACTTCTTCACGATTTGCTTTTGCGTTAAAAAATAGTATCAGTACAACTGTTGCTATTAAATGGGATAAACTCCACTGGAATAAGACCCAGCTAAGGGCAGCAAAAATCACGCCGCTGTAAATAGGGTGGCGTACTATACCGTAAACCCCTGATTGAATTAGCTGCCCATCTTCTCTGGGATAAGGTAAAGGAGTTAAACTGCTTCCTAGTTCCAATACTCCTCTGATTAAAAATACTGCTGCGATTGTTGCGAATACAGCAGCTAAACTCCAATTTATATATAAAAAAACTTGATTTTCATTGAGATTAAATTTGCTTGGTTGCCATGTGGGTAAAAGTATAAAGCCTAGCATGAGTATTCCTTGTGTTAATACCCAGTATTCTCCGTGTTGACCGCGCCAAAATTCTCGCGTGAAGCCCCATTGTGTCAAAATTTTCATAGTTGTAAAATTAAAAAATATTTTGTCGGTTAAATATTATCAGGCAGAAATTTAAATATTATCAGGCAGAAATTTAAATATTATCAGGCAGAAATTTAAATATTTTAAATATTATCGGGCGGGCAGGGATGCCCACCCCACAAGAAGCAAGCAGTTACTTTAACCAGGGACGAGTAATTTCTTCTATTTGATTAAATTCGTCGTTGCTGATTTTCCAACCCAATGCTCCAGCATTTTGTCTTACTTGTTCAGCTGTTTTTGCTCCCGCTATAGGGATAACATTACCTTTAGCAATCAACCAATTGAGAGCAACTTGAGCAGGTGTACGTCCATGTTTATCTCCCACTTGACGCAATAAAGAAATTACAGGTTCTATCTTATTTAAGCCATCTTTTTTAAATCGCGGGTCTATCTTCCTTGCTCCTTCGGGATTAATATTACCGGAGGCTGTATATTTGCCTGTTAGTAATCCCTGAGCTAATGGACTATAAGCCAAAATTGTTACGCCTAAGTTATGAGCAATATCAAAAACACCATTGCTCTCGATTTTTCGAGTTAATAAAGAGTAGTTTACTTGGTTCACAGCCAAGGGTACACCTCTTTTCGCTAATATTTGATGAGCATCTCGCATCTGGTCTGCTGAGTAATTACTGACACCTACAGCCTGAATTCTTCCCCGTTGTACCTCGTCTGCAAGAGCGTTCATCAGGGTTTCTTGACTCATAAAAAATGCAAAAGGCCAATGTATTTGGTATAAAGGTACTCGCTCTGCTTGTAAGCGCTTAAGGCTTGCAGTTAAGGCATCAGCTACAGATGACCCAAAAAATCGCCAAGGCATAGGGCCATACTTGGTGGCAATTTGTACATACTCACCTGTTTCCTGCATGAATTGCCCTAAAAGTTGTTCAGATAGTCCCATTCCATAAGCTTCAGCGGTATCAAAAAAGTTAATGCCAGCTTCTAAGGATGCTTTAAAAGCCTCTTTTACTTGTTCAACACCGTAGTCTTTGCCATAGCTCCAAAAAAATTTATCACCCCAAGCCCAAGTACCAATGCATAGGGGTTTTACTGATGGGCCATTTTGCCCCAATGTAATGGTTTCCATTTTCGGACGCTACCTTGATTTACATTTTGTTACACACCTTCCAGTTTATCGCCGAATCCAACAAGACCCATCCCCAAGAAGTTAGAAAAAAACTATCCGTTACATCCGTACTCTGATGTGTTTCCGCATCAAACCAGCTAAAGCAATTACACCCAGAGCAAACACAAAACTTGGTTCTGGAATAGAAGTGGAAGCAACAGGAGGTATCGTTGCAGGTTTTGCTCGAGGAAGACCTGTAACTTTACTAGAACGTCCTATAGGAATTCCTGATGAACCAGGTTTAACATCAATTTCAACTGTTAAAGAATCTACGACTTTTGCAAGATTATAATCAAATCCAAATGTGGTGGGAATTGGTTTAGTTAATAGGTCATTCACCAAGTTTTTGTTAACTATTTCCCAGAAATCTGTTTCGTTGGGATAATTGACTAAAAATTTATCAATATAGTTGTAAATTTGTGTAAACTCTGGGTATTCTAACGGGTCTTTTCTGCCGATTCCATCTATATAATCGTAGCTAACTTTTAGGTCAATAACTGCATCTCCTTGATGTTTAATAGCATAGTTTATAAAATCAAAAGACCAAGACTCATTGAGGTCAAGCTTGGGTTTTGGAATACCTGTAACTCTGCTGGAACGGGGTATATTAATATTAGATGAACCTGGTTTAATATCAATACCGACAGTTAATGAATCCACTACATTAGCAAGGTTATAATTAATGCCAAATGTAGTTGGAATTGGCTTAGTGAGCAATTCTGTGACTAGATTTTTGTTCAGTATTTCCCAAAAATCTGTCTCGTTGGGATAGTTTACTAAAAAATTATTGATATAATTAGAAATCTGGGTAAATTCTGGATATTCTAAAGGGTTATTTTTACCGATACCATCTTTGTAATCATAATTTACCTTTAAATCGATAACAGCATTGCCTTGGTGTTGAATTTTATAGTTTGGCAATGAAAATGACCAGGATTCGTTTAGGTCTGTTTTGTTGCTCGGTGTAAAGGCTCTAACGGGAGTAGGAACAATTACCGCATTGACACTGAAAATAGCACCAAAAAGAGCTAGTATTTTTGTGTTAAAAATATTACCTTTCATCTTTTACAGCCGTGTGTTTATGGGCAAAAATGCGTACTTGGTCAGAATATCATTAGCCAGTTTGTATGCAATTCCAATTAAGGAAAAGCGTTGGTTGTATATTTGGGGAAAAGTTCAAAACTGAATTTTGCTTGGCTGCACTAGAGTTATGCTGAAAAGTTATGCTGAAAAGCAGATAGAAAATTTTTATGAGCGGACTTTACACAACAAGATGGCAAGCGAAAATTTCTCTGATTTTGAAGTCAAAACCCTAAGTTTGCCCAAGGTCAAGCTGTTGACTATGTTTCGGTTGGGCTTGTATCAAATGGGCTTAGGTATCATGTCGATTCTCACCCTTGGGGTGCTAAATCGTGTCATGATTGATGAATTAAAGGTTCCTGCTGTCATCGCTGCATTTACTATAGCAATGCATCAGTTTGTGTCTCCAGCACGAGTGTGGTTTGGGCAAATTTCGGATACTAAGCCGTTATTTGGTCATTATCGCACAGGTTATGTTTGGTTAGGAACAGTAGGTTTTGCCTTGATATCGTTTTTGGCAGTGCAGGTAGTTTGGCAAGTTGGTTTTAGTTTGCAGGGGGGTAGTTGGACAGTTCAAACCTATGGATGGGTAGGATTGCTAGCTTTAATTTTTGGGCTTTACGGTATAGCTTTGAGTGCGAGTTCCACACCTTTTGCAGCATTGCTAGTGGATGTCTCTGATGAAGATAACCGTTCCAAAATTGTTGGTGTCGTTTGGTCGATGCTAATGGTGGGAATCATAGTTGGGGCAATTATTAGTTCTGGTTTGCTGCGACAAATTGCTTTAGATGCACCATTAGAAGTTTTGCAAGCTCAAATTAACCGTTTATTTTTGATTGTGCCAGCATTGGTAGTGGGACTGTGTGTTGCTGGTACTGTCGGTATAGAAAAGAAATATTCCCGATTTCTGGAAAATAATTCATCCAGAGCTAACGACAGGGAAGATAAAATTACTTTAGGTGAAGCATTAAAGGTCTTAACTGCAAGTCGTCAAACAGGGATATTTTTCAGCTTTTTGTTAATTATGAGCCTCAGCTTGTTTATGCAAGACCCTGTGCTAGAACCCTTTGGTGGCGAAGTTTTTAAGATGACTATTGCTGAAACCACTAAACTAAATGCCTTTTTTGGTACGGGTACGCTGATAGGTTTGGCTTTAACAGGCTTTTTGATTGCACCACGTTTGGGTAAACAAAAGACAACTAAGGTTGGATGCATAGCAGTCGCCATCTGTCAAGCTTTTATTATCGCCGCAGGATTTTCAGCGAACCCCAAACTTTTACAGTTAAGTTTGGTTTTGTTTGGTTTTGCTTCTGGTGTGACAACTACGGGAGCTTTAAGTTTAATGTTGGACTTAACAGCAGCCCAAACAGCAGGGACATTTATCGGAGCTTGGGGTTTAGCGCAGACCCTTGCACGAGCATTAGCAACGGTTTCAGGTGGTGCGTTGTTGAATATAGGTAAAGCCGTGTTTGCGATTCCGACTTTTGCTTACGGGTTAGTATTTGCCGTTGAAGCCTTGGGAATGATGATTGCTGTATTGCTGTTGAGTCAGGTTAATGTGCGAGAATTTCAGCAAGATGCAAAGACTGTCATAAGCTCTATTTTGGAAAGCGAATTAGATTGATACTATTTATTTCTACCGCTAATTGGTAATTGGTAATTGGTAATTGGTAATTGGTAATTGGTAATTGGTAATATTTTCTACCATTCCCCATTCCCCATTCCCCATTCCCCATTCCCCGTTCCCCATTCCCCATTCCCCATTCCCAATTAGCTTTCGCAATTCGCCATTTAGCCATGACAGATTTTTGGACAACAGTTGTTGAATTCGCCCAAAAGACTACCATCAGGGTAGGAAAACAGTTAATGCAAGATTTTGGGCAGGTGCAGGGTTCTTATAAAGCTGATGGAACTTTAGTGACGCAAGCGGATAAGTGGGCTGACCAAGAGTTACGCGATGCTATCACTTCTACCTTCAGCAGTCATGGAATTCTCAGTGAAGAGGGAGAGAAGGTGTTTCCTGGTACTGAATGGTGCTGGGTAATTGACCCGCTGGATGGTACTACTAATTTTACACGGGGTATTCCAATTTGGTCGATTTCATTGGGATTACTGTATCGCGGAACACCTGTTTTTGGCTATGTTTACGCTCCGCCTTTTGATGAATCTTTTCATGGTTTTTGGGAGGGTTCTTCTGGGTTATCTGCTCCAACTGGTGCGTTTAGAAATAACCGACCAATTCATACAAGTCCAGATGCTCCTGGGAAAGACCATTTCTTTAATCTCTGTTCTCGCAGTACTTCAGTTATGCGAGATGGATTCCCCTGTAAGATTAGAATACTGGGTTCTGCAAGTTACAATTTTTTAACCGTAGCTGCTGGCTCTGTTATAGGAGGTGTGGAGGCGACACCAAAGGTTTGGGATTTGGCTGCTGCTTGGGTTATTCTTCAGGCTGCGGGGGGTACTTGGTTATCTTTAGATTCTGAACCTGTGTTTCCATTAGTACCTAAAGAGGATTACAGTGCGCGTTCTTTTCCGACTCTGGTATTGAGTCGTGGTGAGCTGGTTTCGGTTTTTGCCCCTTATCTAAAGAGTGTGAAGAAATAATGTTTTCAATATCTTGCATCAGTTGTAATTAGACCTCAAATAGCCCTGAAAATAACCCTGAAATAAATTTCGGGCTGAAAGCTTAAACCCGTTATAAACGGGTTAAAAATATTATTTTAGTTAGCTTTAGCTAACTTTAGCTTTTAGCTCGAACTTTAGTTCAGAGCTTTATTTTAGTTTCACTTTCTAAAATCAGGTCTGCGATAGGTTTTTGTTTATTAATTGGAATATCGCTAGGAGTACTGAGGAGCAGAGAACGTTGTGTAAATTTTTGATTTTGCAGACGACGTTCTACGCGACTGGGTATACCATAACCATAAATAATATGTCCGAGTCCTGCTAAGACTACTATTTGATGTTTAAGATTTCTTTGCTGAAACTGAGCGATGGTTTCTGCCATTGTTTCATCCCAGAGAACTTGAGCCAGAAAAAAGCGTTCTGCGCTGGAGCTATTTCCGTGTCCTCCAGATTGATGTTGTTCAAAGGCTGCTAGAACTAATTTGCGATATTCTTCGTTATCGGTACGAATTTCTTTGAAGGGGGGAATTAATTTTTTTTCTTCTGCTGTCAAACTTTCCAATCCAGAGCGGGAAACTTTGCGAGTAATTTCGCCAGGAGTATTTGCTGCGAGGACGAGTAGTTTATTTTGTTTGGCAAAGCGGAGGATAGGAGCATAAAGTTCCCAAGGGAAACCCCAGCGTTTTTCGTATTCGGTTTTTTTGACCAGTTCTTCCTCGGTGATTTTCCCTGCAAGATATTGGTCGATAAATTTTTGGTAGGGACGTTGGAACATTTCCATTGCAATCGCTATTTTAGAATTGCGCTGGTGTAATTGTTGGATTATTTTTAGCTGATTTTGATGGTCTATTTCGCTGTCGTGGGTTTCACCAAGATAAATTATATTTGCCGAAGCTATTTCTGGTAGTAGTTGGTTTATATTACTGATGCATTTACTAGTCGGAAATTTTTGAGAACAAGATGCTTCTGGCTGAGTTTGAGCATAAGTTGCTGGTGTACCAGAAAATAGAAGATAACAGGTAAATGAGAAGAGCGATAATAACAGCCTTTTGCCGATTTGCATCGATTGGTTGATTGAATATAGGTTTAACTTTATTTAAGATACACAAAAATGTAGAGACGTTACATGTAACGTCTCTACATGTAACTAACCACCCATTACCCATTACCAATTACCAATTACCAATTACCCATTACCCATTACCCATTACCCATTACCCATTACCCATTACCCATTACCCATTACCCATTACCAAAATGAAAGGACTTTGGCTAGAAAACAAGCAACTGCAATTACTTACAGATATTCCGACTCCTGAACCCTCAGAAGGAGAAGCTTTAGTGCGGGTGTTATGTGCGGGTATTTGTAATACTGATTTGGAATTATTACGGGGCTACTATCCTTACACTGGTGTTTTAGGACACGAATTTGTTGGTGTTGTTGAAATTGGACCAGAACACCTTATCAACCAGCGTGTGGTTGGGGAAATCAATGCAGCCTGTGGGTATTGTCGCTTTTGTCTTCGTGGAGAGCCGACCCACTGTGAAAACCGCACTGTTCTAGGTATTGTTAATCGCAATGGAGCTTTTGCTGATTACTTAACTTTGCCTGTAAAAAATTTACATGCTGTTCCAGATAATGTGCCTACAGAAGTAGCGACTTTTACTGAACCTGTGGCCGCAGCTTTGGAAATTCAGCAGCAAGTAACATTACATCCTGATGACCGAGTGTTGGTAGTGGGAGATGGAAAGTTAGGACAATTAATAGCTCAAACTTTAGCATTAACTGGTTGCGACCTTTTAGTTGTGGGACGCCATCAGGATAAACTCGCTAATTTGTCAGCAAGAGGTATAAAAACTGGCTTCGCTGAGGCGGTTGTTGAGAGAAGTTTTGATATTTCTGTTGACTGTACTGGAAATGCTCTGGGATTTGATATTGCTCGTCGTGCTTTGCGTCCTAGGGGTACATTAGTGTTAAAAAGTACTTATGCGGGAAATCTCAGTTTAGATGCTTCGGCGTTAGTTGTGGATGAAATTACTGTAATTGGTTCGCGCTGTGGCCCTTTTGAAGCTGCTTTGGATGTGCTGGCTCAGGGGAAAATAGATGTAACTCCTTTGATTCATGCTTCTTATTCTCTGGAACAGGGACTTGCTGCTTTTGAGGAAGCTCAAACTAAAGGTGTTTTAAAAGTTTTATTGTCCATGAGTCGTTAATCAATATGACCTCGACATCCCCATTTACAGTAAATGCTAAACTTACTTACTGTCCCCAAGCATCCGACACTAATATAGAAGCTGATGTTTATTTGTTTCAGCGTCTGCGTCAATTATCTTTAAAGCAAAGGCTAGAAATGTTGATTGCCCACAATCGGGGCATAAGAAAACTTTCCCTTGCGGGAGTCAAAATGAGGCATAGGGACGCACCAATTGAAAAAATCCGCTTGCATTTTGCTAAGGCTGTCTTAGCGGATAAATTTCCTAATGGATTTGAGCCTAAAGGTACAGATGAAAAAATGTGGATTCAAGATTCCATAGCACTTGCGGGTGAGCTACACCAAATCCTTACATCAATAAATATTCTCTATTATGTCAGTGGGGGTGTCGCGAGTTCCATTCACGGTGAAGCTCGCTCAACTCGTGATTTAGATTTAGTTATTCAAGTGCAAGTCGAGCAAGTTGATTTATTGGTGACTACTTTGGAAGCTGCTGGGTATTATTGCCCTCTTGGCTCTGTTGAAAATTTAAAGCTGGGACGAGAGCGGACATTGAGCATTACTCATATGGAGACAATTGCGAATGCTGACTTAATTGTTATGGATGGCTCACCGTTCGCGGTATCTCAAATGACACGTCGTACTTTGGCTGAGGTTGAAGGTATTTCCCTATTTTGGGTTGCTTCCCCTGAAGATATGATACTGCAAAAGCTCATGTGGGGAAGAGGAAGCCAATCTCAAAAACAGTGGCGTGATGTTTTAGGTATAGTCAAGTTACAAGCTGAAACACTCGACTATGGTTATCTCATTGAGTGGGCTGAAAACTTGAATTTAGTTGATGCTTTCAGCCAAGTTTTAACGGAAGCTGGAGTTTAGATTTCTCCTACTAATAAAAATAATGTAGGGACTAAACATGTTTAGTCTTTATTTAATAGTAGGGATACTAATAAAGCATCGGGTTGGTTTTTGGCTGATAGTCCTTACAATTTATCGCTTCCTCTGTATTGGCAAGGCTAGGATGGATAGTACATTTTAACCGATAATCGTCAGTAAAATATTGACAGCCGCAACAGGGTACTTGATGCATTTTTGTTGCAGTCTTTACACCGTCTCGCGCTGCTGCCCACATGCTCCAACCAATGAGAATTAATAGTCCCCAAGCGCTGAGGAAACAAATTGGTACTAATAAAGGTTCAATTGTACGCAGTAAAATATGTTGTATTTCTAACACAGTGATTTTGGGTAGAGGTTTTGAGTTTTGAGCCAGAACCACACTAATGAGGTTGCTAATGATATCCCTTTAAATAAGGTCTAGCAGGCAGAACCTCTGGAATAGCTCCCAAATGTGTGGTGTGTCCTTTTTGTTAGAGCTTCTTTTTCCCTATAGTTTTAGGATAGGTGCTTTTGGGGCAGTTGAAGTCTCTTTTAACTCTTTTTTACTCTTGTTATTGGCTCTTAACTTCCTGCTAAAGAAGTATATACTTAGATAACGTTGTAACCTGTGGCTAAACCGATACTAAAAAATAATAATTGCTGGATAATTAAAAGAAATCAAAGTGTGGTATTTTATAATGGCTACTTGATAAATTATAGTTTTATATTTTAATGCTTAAGGCAATACTAATGAAATTTAAAGTTCATTTGAGTAGGAAATTTGCTGTTGAAATAGGCTTAATATTTATCTTGTGGTTAGTGAGTGTTTACATTTCTAGCTCAATATTTAACCGACCTTTAGGTGCTAATTTTGAATGGCTGACTGGACATACTCTCGTAAGTATGAGAGCGTTTGAAGAATGGGGTTTTTGGAAGCTTTTAGGATGTTCTATTTTTCTACCTAAAAGTTATGAATTAGAGGATTTAAATTTAAGAATACTGGAAAAATATGAAGGGCTTTATTTAAGTTACCCAAGTTTCTGGTTGATTTTGCCATACGTCACTTTCAAAATTTTACAATTATTGCATTTATCTAATAGCTTGAATGTCGAATTCTTACAAAGCTATCATTTAATATTTAATCGATTAGTTATTGGAATTGTTATTTATTATCTGTTTTTAGAAATCATAAAATTGACTACTGATAAAAGGTTATCAGAATTAAATAAAAGATTAATCGCGTTTTTAGGGCTGTTGGGATGGATGTTTACACCTCCAGTGATGTACTGGACTCAAAACGTTTACTTTAGCGACCAAGCGGTTTTACTACCAATCTATGCATTATTCTTAATTTTATTAAAATGTAAGTTTCGGTTGCAAAAAATATCTGTATATCATCAATTTTTACTGTTACTTGTATCTTTTTTGGCTTGTGGAATTGATTGGTACAGTTGGGTCGCAGTCGCAGTAATTTTTTCAATAGTATTTTTGAATGGCTGGATAGAAAAACAAAAAAAAGGGTTATCATTTAAATTATTTATATATAAATATTGTGATTCTATTAAATTTATATTTTTAGGTAATTTAATTATTGCAATCATATTTACAGTTCAACTTATCTATTACAATAATGGATTTAATATACTTCTAGATAAATATTGGGGTAGAAGTGGTTCAAGAGACGACTTAACAGGAGAAGAATTGAGTTTATTCACTATGCTTTTCCGTATTGTAAATCACTGGATTCCTTACTTTCCCAAATTAATACAAAGTAGATTACAAATCATTGACCTAGATTTTAAAATATTAACCTCTATAAATTTCATAGATTTAACAATTGTTTTAATACTTATATTACTATGGATATTAATGCTTCATGATGTTTGGAGTAAAAGTATATATAAGAATAACGTCATTTATACTTATTTATTATTATTTTTAATCCCATTTTTACAACTTATATTATTAAAGCAGCACTCGATGGTACATACCTTTTCTGCTTTTAAAATGGCACTACCAATTACTTTTAGTGTATTAATTCTACCTTTAATTGTCTTAGTTAATTTCATCAAAAGCAAAACTAAATTTTTTAATAGATATTTGACATTAGGAATTCTAGTTATAGGACTGTCAGTTGTATACAGTTGTACCGTGATTGAAGTCACAAAATTTGCAGGTAATACTAACTTTTTAAATCAAGAGCTAGGAGTGATAATATCCAAAAATATTGCTGCAAACGAATTGCCAATTGCAGACCCAAAACCAGATTTTTCAATATCTCCAGCACAATTTTTACCCCAAAGTTTAATTGTAAATATAGTGCCTCCAGAACTAGTATGGTATACCGACAGGTTGGTGTATCCAGCAAATGAATTGCGATTCAGAAATATTTCAGTTGAAGAAGATAAACGTATTTATAACAAGAAACATGTTTTTTTAGCTTTAAAACGAGTTAATTCCCAAAATATTAGAAGGATGCAGCCCGTATTTATTGGTTATAAAAATGAATCAACTAAGAGTAGCGTGAAGACAGTATGTCAAGAAAAGTGGGAAAACGCTGGCACAATTGCAGGACGTGAAGTAGTGATTTGTAGAGTACCTCAGTTGCGCCAACTTCTTAATTAAAATGGGGCGCATTCGTATTCGCTATCCCACAAAGAAAGCTTTTATGCGCCACCATGTTAACTCTTAACTACTCACTAAGTTATGTGTTATTAAACACCACTATGACCTAGGGCTAGACCTGTAACCAGCATTCCCAAAACTAGGAAGGGCTGAGCGCTAGCTTGGTATTTCACGTCATTCTTTAGAGGGTCGCGCAGAAAGTACATATCTTGAAAAGTGATTTGCGGTATTACTAGGAGTAATAAAATCACCGCGTACAATTTCTCATGGATATAAACTAGATATCCTGCTATTCCAGCTTGGAATAGGTCAATCATAATAACGCAAATCCAAGCTGCTGTAGTCACACCAAACATTACTGGTAGTGATTTTAGCCCTAGTTGTTTATCTCCTTCGACGCTCTTGAAGTCATTAACGATGGCGATACCTAAGCCGGCGAAGCTATAAATTACTGTGAGAATAACGATTTTCCAATTTAGGTCACCAAATAAGGCGTGACCGCAACACCAAGGTAAGGCGATGTAGCTAGCTCCTAGGGCGTAGCTTCCTAACCAACCGTTTTGTTTGAGCTTGAGGGGTGGAGCAGAATAGATATAAGCGATAAACGAACCAAAAATTGCCATGACTGTAATGGTGGGGAAGTCATGACCAACCCACTGGTCGAGGACAAATGCTAAACCTATCCCAGCAATAAGTAATATGTAAATTTGGGTTATTACTTGGGGTAAAGCAATTGCACCTGAGGGTATAGGACGGTAGGGTTCGTTGATGGCATCGATTTCTCTGTCATAAAATTCGTTGACAGTTTGGGTATATCCTGTCAGCAATGGACCTGACAGCAACATACAGGTTAATGACTTGAGGACGTTTTCTAAAGACCAAGTAAAGTCCCCTGAGGATGCTGCACCACAAATTACACCCCACATTAGGGGTATCCAAGTGATGGGCTTCATTAACTGTAAACGGATTTTCCAAATAGAGGTATCGCCTGTTGCAGCACCTTTCATTCCTAAGATTTGGCGGGTTTTGGCGCTACGGTCGGCTGTATTGTTAGAATCTGGGGTTGGGGTTGGGGTGATGGACATAGCTGACTGTTGGTAATAGTAGGTTGGGTTGAGGAACGTTCGCGAAGCGTGGCGCCTCGCCATAACCCAACATTACATACAATAAATTACTTATAAAAAATTGTTGGGTCTCGTTCCTCGACCCAACCTACGAATTGTTAGCTATTCTCTAAAACGAAATTACCAAATATTGATTCTGAAATTTCGCTCCTGTTACGGGTCTGCCACTTAAAGCGGGTGGTAAGAATATATTACGTCTTTGGTCGCCTGCTTCTATGGTGACTTCGGGTCCGGATTGAGTGAGTTTTACTTGTTTTTTGTCGAATCCAGGTAGGAATAAGCGTACCTGACGACCGTTAATGTCTATTTCTATGGGTCTGGGTGCTTGTTGTGCTTGAGATGCAAAGTCGGGTAGGTTTTCTATCAGCCCTTGCAATTCTCTACTATTAGTGTCCCCAACTAAGCTTATTGGTAGGGGTGCGAATTCTTGTGATAAGGCTTCTGACAAGTTTACGGTTAGGGATGGGGATACTGCTATTACTCCCCCTACTGTTAGACCTACTTGTTGAGCACTACCCCAAAGGTAACGCGCATTTGCTATTTCTGCTGGGTCGTCGGTTGTGACCAAGAACGCGGCTGCTCGTTTTGGGTCGCTAAGTGCGGCTTTTCCTTTATCTAGGAATTCGTTTATTTGATTGGTGGGGGCTGAAAAGTTATCTGATGTCCAGTTGACGTTAAACAAGCTGCTGATTAATGGTTGAATTAGTGGAGATTCGGTGATGGTTTTACCTAGGTCGGAGTTGACGAACAGTTGCCTAAATCGTCTTACGTACCAACTTATTGATTCTGCTATGCCAAACATCCGTAATGTAGAAGAGTCTCCGGAAGAGTCGTAGATTATTACGTCATATTTACCACTATCGTCGTATAGACGAAGAGCGTTGAGTACTAATGCACTGTCCATACCGGGCAATACTGGTAATTCTTGACCGTAGACTTCCTTCATGATGGGAGATTTGAGGTATTGTGCCTCTAGTTTTTTGATTTCTTCCCATCCACGTTCTATTAATACGCTTGTTTGCAACTGCACTACTTGCAAGTTGGCCGCTATTTCCTGAGGGTCTGGAGTAAGGGGAACCCCTAGCAGGGTTTGCAACTTGGGAGATGCTGTTGCTGCTAGAAGCACCCGTTTTCCTTGAGAAGCCATCGCTTTGGCGGCGGCAATCGCAATTTTACTGCGAGTATCGACGCCCAAAAATGTCAATATTAGGCTCATGGCTTAGTTTCCAATTACCGCCGATTTTTTCCATTCCAACTTAGCACTCGCTTTGTCGGTATAGCTTCTTCCTATTGCACTACTTTGATTTCATCTTCAAAAAACCAAGTGGCTGAATTGTCCTCAAACTTGACTACTACGCCAACTCCCATACCGTCGGTCACTTTATAACCTTCGATGGTACCGACTTTTCCCAGCTTTTGAGCAATTGCATTAGATACGCGATCGCGCAAACGGTATACCTTAACTCGCTGTCCGATTTCCATTCCTGCTCTCTTTAAGAATCAACCAAGACTCAGTGTATATGAAAAATGGGGAGCGGGGAATGGGGAGTGGGGAATGGGTAGTTTATAATCTTCACAATGACAGAGGGTAGATTTTATGATAAAATCACCTCGTTTATCTAGTCTAATACTTAACAAAAAAGTATCCTGTTTGACTAAAATTACCTGGAACAATAAAAAAACTAACTTCCTATAAAGAATAAAGTTATTGTGTGGCTAGGGAAGGCGAAAGTGCTGTTTATGTGAGGAGCTATGAGACAAGGAGTTAGCCTTTCGAGAGAATTGCGGCGATATTTGCCTATTTCTGAGCAGGTGTTGGCAAAGTTCGATTTGCTGAGAACTATGGTACGCCGAGATTTAGAAGCACGTTACAAAGGTTCTATATTAGGTAATTTATGGCCGTTACTAAATCAACTATCGCAATTACTAATTTACACATACGTATTTTCGATAGTGTTAAAAGTAAGACTAAGTCTTAAGGGTTTACCAGCAGACCAAAGTTTAACATTTGGGCTGTGGTTATTTGCTGGGTTACTTCCTTGGATAGCTTTTACTGGTGGCTTACAACAGTCTGCTTCCAGTGTGATTTACCAGCCGAACTTAGTAAAAAAAGTGGTGTTTCCTTTGTCATTATTACCACTAGTGTCTATTCTATCATCGTTTATCGAAAGTTCTTTAGGATTAATGGCGTTGATTGTGTTTGTGGGAATAATTACTAAGACATTACATATTACTATGGCACTGCTACCTTTAGTGTGGATACCACAACTATTGTTTACAGCAGGTCTTGGTTATTTTGCAGCCGGATTAACGGTCTTTTTGCGAGATGTCCCGCAGACATTAAATGTGGTAATCAATCTTTGGTTTTATCTAACACCCTTAGTATATCCTGTTTCCGCGATTCCTGAACAGTGGCGAGACTTAATATTTTGGGTGAATCCAATGGCGACTATTGGTGAATTGTATCGCGATTTAGTATTGGTAGGAGAAGTTAAACACTGGGGTCAGTGGGGTATTGTGTGGTTGATATCACTTATAGTATTTTACCTGGGATTATCCTGTTATCGACGCTTACGGCCAGCATTTGCTGATGTGTTGTAATTATTTTTGAATTAAAATTGGGCTATAAATCTTAACACCTAGAGGTCAAAAAAGGGAACTTTTTAGTGTCAAGATATTTCTATCACATAAGTAAGTTTAGACACAAATGCTGAGTAAGCTTTACTTAAGTCATATGATTTTGGTAGTGGAGTAACATTTTGAGAAAATAAGAGTGTTAATGAATTGTGTAGAAGTTTAGGAGGATTAAAGCCACAGACATGGGAGAAGAAATTGCAATTTCCCTAAAGAATATCTCAAAGTGCTTTCTACGTTATGCTCGTCCTGTTGACCGTCTCAAGGAAATTTTGTTACCAGGAAAAAAGGGCTGCGATGAATTTTGGGCATTACGGGATATTAATTTAGAAATACCCAAAGGGCAGACGGTGGGAATCGTTGGTAGAAATGGTTCTGGCAAAAGTACCATGCTACAAATTATTGCTGGTACATTAACAGCGACCACAGGAGAAGTTAGTGTAAAAGGTCGGGTTTCAGCTTTGCTAGAACTGGGGAGTGGTTTTAATCCTGAATTTACTGGTAGTCAAAATGTATTTTTTAATGCTAGGTTGTTGGGGCTAAGTCAAAAAGAAATTGAAGACAAATATGATTTAATAGCAGCATTTGCCGACATAGGAGATTTTATTGAGCAGCCTGTAAAAACTTATTCTAGTGGGATGTTTGTCCGTTTAGCATTTGCGGTTGCAGTTAATGTAGACCCAGAAATTTTAATTGTTGACGAAGCATTAGCAGTGGGAGATGTTGTATTTCAACATCGTTGTATGCGACGAATGCGTGCCTTAATGGATTCTGGGGTTACAACATTATTCGTTTCTCATGATTCAGGAGCGATTAAAACTTTATGTAATTCAGCCGTTATGCTAGAGTCCGGAAGTATTTATACGACTGGATTACCTAATTTAGTCATTAACGAGTATATGAAATTAATGACAGATTTAGAGCTAAGCTTACTAGAACCAGAAACTAAAGGAGAAAAAAATTCAAATCACAGTACATCTACAACAGTTACGAAAGCTGAAATATCAGATAAAAAATCAGAACATTTAGATAAATATCAAGATATAAATAAATTTAAGCAAACTAGGAGAGGTAATGCTCAGGCGAAAATTGAAGAAATTAAGTTGCTAAATAGTTTAGGTGAGTTTGATAGTTCTAGTCCTATTTTTAGGTTTAATGAAGAAGTCACCTTAACAACTCTAATCTTAGCAAATGAACCTTTAAAGAGTTGTTTACTAGGATTTTATATCTGTGATAAAAATGGTAATGAAATTTTAGGAACAAATACTTTTGAAGAAAGATATTTTATTGGAGAATTAGCTGTAGGAGAAACAATAGAAATTAAATTTAAGTTTAATTTACCTTTACGACCAGGCTCTTATAGTTTGACAGTAGCGGGAGCAGAAAGCTATCAGTCAGTTACATTTGATTGGATAGATAATGCTATGGTTTTTCAAGTTTTGCCTCCTGATACAGGAAAAACTATTTATCCATTAGTTGATATACCTGTAGCTGTGGAAGTCCAGCACATTAATAAGTTGTTATCCAAGAATCATTAAAGTTGTATTCTACCAAAAGCACTGCCAAAAATCATGATTAACCAGGAAAAATCGCTAGATAAAACTGAGCAATACCAATCTGAAATTAAGCGATTGCAAGAAAAATTAAACCAAGTAGAAATAGATTTACAGGAAGCAAAAACCTTAATTAGGGCAATGGAGAGCAGCAAGTTTTGGAAATTGCGAACACAATGGTTTAAAGTACGGGCACAAGTGTCAAAGATGAGAAAAAATATTGGCTTAATACAGCAAGAAAAAACTAGTAAAACAACGTTGCCATACTATGAAAGTGACCCGACAGGTGCTTACCTTACAGGTATGACTTCAGCTGATGACCAATATTATATGGAGCAGTACGCAAAGGAAGATTATACAGGTGAAGGAGAAATTTTAGACCTAGGTTGCTTTCTGGGTTCTTTTTCTGTTTCTTTAGCTAAAGGGTTAGACAAAAATTTTCAATTACGGGAAAAAAAAGAACGTATCCATACTTACGATATTTTTATTTGGGATAAGTATATTGCTGAAATACTAGACGGTAATCCCCTAGCAGCAAAACTTCAAGTAGGAGATTGTTTTCTCGATGCATATTTAAAAGTTATTGCCCCTTGGCAAGATAAAATTAAGGTTAATAAAGCGGATTTGACCCAAACTAAATGGAGTGGAGGGAAAATAGAATTTATAGCAATTGATGCTATGAAATCTTGGGAATTAACTAATAGTATAATTAAAAATTTCTTTCCTTATTTAATTCCAGGTTTATCTTTAGTACATCACCAAGATTTTGGATATTATTGGACAACTTGGATACATTTAAGTATGTATGTCATGAGGGACTATTTTGAGCCAATATATCATATTCCAGCAGATTCTATTGTTTTCAAATACAAAAAGTCTCTTCCTGAGGAAGTAGTAAATATTTCTTATGGAATGGATTATTTCTCTCGAAATGACATAGATGCTGCATTTGAATATTCAATGAGTTATGTTCCAGAGTATATGCGAGCAAAAATTGCTGCTGCGAAAGTAGCTTATTACATTCAATTTAATGATAACTATCAAGATCGAGTAGAAATAGAAGATTTTAAGCGTAGAGGTATTTACCAAGAAAAAACTCCTTTGTTTGAGGTGGAGAAACTTCTAAATACTTTGCATCATTAAATAACATGATTATTTTTAGTTAGATTTACAGTGGGATTTTTAGTTGATATTATGCCAGATTCAGCGATTGTTAATCACCACAATCTTGAAATTTTAACCAAGGTTCAAGCTTACACATATTGTAGTGTTGGTAAGCTAAAAAATTTAATTAATATTTGTGAGTACTTAAACGCTACAGGAGTTTCTGGAGATTTTGTTGAGTGTGGAACATACAAAGGTGGTTCTGCTGCGGTTATTTCAAAATTTTTAACATCTGATAAACATTTATGGCTTTATGATAGCTTTGCGGGAATGCCAGAAACATCAATAAAAGATGGAATAGAAGCAAAAAAATGGGTAGGAGGATGTTTAGCGACAGAGGAAGATGTTAAAGAAGTCATGCGATTAGTTTCTACTGATAAAAAGTCTTTCACTATTAGAAAAGGGTGGTTTGAGGAAACTTTCATTACTTATCCTTTACCTGATAAAGTTGCTCTTTTACACTGTGATGCTGATTGGTATAATTCTGTTCATCTAGTCTTAGAAACTTTTTACCATAGAGTTTCTGAAGGAGGATGTATTATTTTAGATGACTTTGGTTTTTGGGAAGGATGTAGAGAAGCATTTTATGATTTTTGTTATAAGCATCAACTTAAACCTTTGATAGAAAGAGTTGAAAGCGACCAAGCATTTTGGATTAAAGGCAAAAATCATAATCGAGAACTACCATCCTATCTCAAATGTTGAGTACTAGTTTAAAGCACAAGTTTATAAGTATTAATTAGGATAATGATTAAGATGAATAATCAACCAAATCTTTACATTTGTACTGACAGCTTTGGTGTGAGTGGAGTTACAACACAAGCTTACTATTTAGCTAGAGGAATGGTACAGCAAGGATGGAATGTTCATGTTATTTGTTATACTACTACTGGTAATTATTATCAAGCGTTTCAAAAGTTACCAATTAAGATTCATCAAATAGATACTCTTTCTAATAATGATTTTCATACATTATATACTTTTCGTACAAAAGATACAATTGATATATCAAGAAAAGTAATTAAATTTTTACAAAAAAATTCAGTTATTGACCAAAATGCTCCGGGAGTTATTGTACTCAATTATATGTTGAGTATGTTTTTCATATTAGACCAAATTCCCGCAAATATTGGCAGAGTATTTGTCCTACATTCAGATGAAAAATTTTATTACGAGTTGCTGAGCCATTTTTCTCCACATTTGGACGGAATTATTGCTGGTAGTAGCCATATCAACCAACAAGCAAACATTTTTTTGAAATCCGTAGGTTTATATCCACCAAGTGCTGTTATTCCTTATGGTATAGATGTTCCTTCTGTAATTGAAGCTTATAAATTAAAAATTATTTATTGTGGTAGGTTATCCGAATATCAAAAAAGAATTTTTGATACTTTAGAAATAGCTTATTTGCTTAAACAATGGAGAGTAAATTTTCATTTAACTTTAGTTGGAGATGAGTCGAATCGTGATGTCCTGAAATTAAGGATACGTCATTTAGATTTAGAGGATTGCGTCCGTATTATCGGACCATTGACTGCAGAGCAATTAGTTGAGCAATTTAAATTACATCATATTTTCTTGCAAGTTAGTGAATTTGAAGGACTATCTATAGCTTTACTTCAAGCAATGGCAAATGGACTAATACCTGTTGTTAGTAAAGTTGCTAGTGGTGTAACAGAAATAGTTGAACATGGAGTTAATGGTTATTTTGCGGAAAGAGGAGATGTTCATAGTTTTGCTAGCATTCTTCAAGATTTAGCCACTGATTTAACATCTTGTTTTCAGAAATTAAATACTCTACGCAACAGTGGGATAGAAGCTTTAATTGCTAAAGGTTGTACAGCCGAGAAAATGGTGAATAATTATGCAATATTTTTTGATAGAGTTTTATCTTTTAATGATTTAAACTTTGAACGAAGAATTAAGGAGGCTGTTAATCAAGATTTTCCTCTCGAAACTATTTCACCGCAATCTAATATACAGCCGAAAAAGAGAGAATTAAAATTATTTGACTCTTCCGGAACTGATAAATTATCAGTTAATAAAATTACTTATATTCAAGAGAACCCCACAATTACATTTTTTCTTGATTCTTTAAGGGTAGGAGGGGTACAAACCTTTGTTCAGCATATGCTCTTAAATTTGCATAAACATGGTTGGAATGCTAGATTAGCTATTTACTATAATAACCGAAATAATCCAGAAGTTATTAAATTAGAAAAACAAGGTATACCAGTTGTTCAATTTTCCTACAGTGATGATGGACAACAAATTCCAATTGGTATATCTAATTTAAAGAAAGACTGTAAAGGTATTATTATCCCCAACTACATTAGCCAAATTTACAATGCTAAAGAGTTAGCATTAGAAAATATAGCTGTAGCTCATATATTTCATGCTGACGAGTCTTTTTATTATGATATTTTCCAGGAAAATCTTCATAAATTAAAAGCAGGAGTTGCAGTTAGCCAAGTTTGCTATCAAAAAGCCAAAGATATTTTAGATAAAAATACTCAGTCTCTGCCATTAGAAAGGATACCTTACGGTGTAAAAATGAATTCGGTATGGCAAGAAAAAAACAGCAGTAAAACTTTAAAAATTATTTATTCCGGACGCATCATAGAACACCAGAAATGTATATTTGAAATTCCCGAACTAGCAGCATTGGCAAAACGTAAGGGAATATCTTGTCAATGGACTTTGGTTGGTGAGGGTGAAGATGCCGATTTGTTACTACATCGAATTTATTCCCTAAGAGTAGAAGATTGTGTTCATCTTGTGGGACAAGCTTCTCCCCATGTTATTTCAAATTTACTTAATGAAAATGACGTATTCATTTTAACAAGTCAGTTTGAAGGATTGCCTCTCTCTTTATTGGAAGCAATGGGACACGGTTGTGTTCCTATCGTTTACGATATTCCTAGTGGTATACATGAAGTAATTCAACATGAGCATAATGGATTTATTATTCCTTATGGTCAGCGGGTGGCTTTTGTTGAAGCTTTAACTCAACTCAGTTTAAACCCAGATATGTTAAAACAAATTTCATATCATGCTTGGGAAACAGTTTTCCCTGCATATTCCGTCAGTAATATGGTGTCAAGGTATGTCAACTTTTTTGAAGAGGTTCTCTTAAACTATGACAATTAACGAGGATTTACAACCACAAACTAAAGAAGTAAATTTAGAGTATACGGGAGAAAGACATATAGCTGGACAGCTTGGTGTAGATTTATTGTCTTTTGCAAATTTGGAACATATGATTCGCTATGCTTTAATAGCGCCTTTTGTCCAAGGAAAGAGGGTATTAGACATATCTTGTGGTAGTGGTTACGGGACTCAATACATAGCAATGCAAAATGCTAGTCAAGTAGTAGGTGTTGATATAGACCAAGAGTCAATTGATTTTGCTCGGAAATATCATGGTCATAAATCAATTACTTATATTCAATCTGATGCACATCACGTGAAACAGCTAGAAGATGCTTCTTTTGATACAATAATTTCTTTTGAAACTATTGAACATTTACAGAAGCCAAGAGAATTTTTGCTGGAATTACGGAGGCTATTGAATCCAGATAGTGGACAAATGTTTATTTCTTGTCCAAATGATTACCGCGTTACTCCTTGGATTAGTGAATTTCATGTTCATAAATTTAGATTTAATGAATTTAGAGATTTAATTGTTAGCATTTTTGGGAAGGCTACTTTCATCGGACAACATCATGCAATTGCTAGTTGTTTAATTAAGCCAATTATACCTAATGAGGTTGTCTCTCAATTTGAGAATTATAAAAATATGCCACCTCATGATTTTTTTACTGGGCAATACCTAGAACATATATCATCAATTGATAATGCTGATGGCTATTTAGCTTTTGTCGGTGTAGAACCGTCACTAATTCCAAATAGTTTTAGTCTTTCTCAAAATGCTTTTCAAGCAATCATGTCTGAACTAACAAATTATGAGGCAAAAGCTAATCAAGCAGTTAACAATTTAAAAACCTGTCAAGAAAAATTTACATTAGACTTAGAGACTCGTGCCCAAGAATATCAACAAAATATAGTAAATAATACAGATAAATTTCAAAATGAGTTAAGTTTTTATAAAGAAAAATTTCAGAAAGAATTAAAATTTCATCAACAGCAAGCACAAATAGAAATATCTAATTGTCAGCAGCAAGCACAAATAGAAATTGCTAATTATCAACAACAAATACAAATTGAATTACAAGCAGCTAAGACAAATATTCAAGCAAAAGAAATTTTGATTTTTGCTTTGGAAGAAAAGGTTAAAGCTTTAGAAGAACGGTACGGTAAATTGCTACGTGAAAAATTTAATCTTGCCAACGTACCATCTGAATTTGAAAATAAACTCTCTCAAATGGAAAGCGCTCTTTTACAAGCACAAACAAGAATTGCTGCAATGGAAACTTCTAAGTTTTGGAAGTTCCGAAAAACTTGGTTTAAATTTAAACGAATGATGAATATTCCTGGGGATGAATAATCATACTTGAAAATCTACTTGATAAAATGCAAGAAAACCAAAATGCTAAATATAAAGTTACTGTACTAATTCCCACAAAAAATGGGGGTATTTTGTTTAAAAGAGTTATAGAAGCACTTTTATTACAGGAAACTTCTTGGGACTTTGAAATATTAATAATCGATTCTGGCTCAAAAGACGGTACGTTAGAATTTTGCCAAACTTTAGAGAGTAAAATCAGATTTCATACAATTTCTCCAGAGGAATTTGGACATGGGAAAACTAGAAATTTAGGTATTTCCATGTGTGAAAGTGCGTTTATCGCTTTATTAACTCAAGATGCTTTACCTGCTGACTCTCGTTGGTTACAAAATATTGTGGCTACAGTGGAACAAGCACCTGATATTGCTGGTGCTTTTGGACGGCATTTTGCTTATCCAGGTGGGAATCCTTTTGTCGAACGGGATTTAAAAGAACATTTTAATATGTTGTTTAATTATCCACATATCCTCAAATTAGATACAGAAGAAAGCTACAATACCTATCTATCTTGCCCACAAATTTGGCATTTTTTTTCTGATAATAATGCTTGTATTCGTCGTAGTGTATGGGAAAAAATTCCTTATCCAGATGTCGAATTTGCCGAAGACCAAATTTGGGCTAAAAAAATTTTAGAAGCTGGCTATGCTAAAGCCTATGCTGATGATGCTGCTGTTTTTCATTCTCATAATTATTCTGTTCTAGAATTAGGCAGACGCTCGTTTGATGAAGCAAAAGCATTATTTAGTTTATTTGGCTATCGTTTATGTCCCTCAATCTTACATTTACTATTTTATTTTTCGCGTTCAAGCATGAAAGATATCTCTTTTTCCGTTAATAGTAAACTTATATTTAATCAACCTATTTGGGTATTGAAATCCCCCTTGTTAAATTTATCACGTCAAATTGGCTATTATCTTGCTGGACAAGCACATCATTTGCCTGATTTTGTCACAGACTTAATTTCTCTTAATCAATCTATAAAAAAGGGAAACCTGAAAAGCAAAATGTTAAAGCAAAAGTATAATTGAAAGGTCAGTTAAGCATAATTACTAATTATTTATTACTGAATTATTTTAGTGGTAAGCATATTTGTGATAAAATTAAAAACGATAGGAAAATTTTGCCTTTACATGCTAAAAATTAACAACAAGTTATTCACACTAAAAAAATCTTGGCAAAAGTTAGGCGCACGAGAATTTTTAAGTTTTTTTTATCAAGAATATTTAAAGAATAAACTATTTGCTTTATTTCATTCTAATAAGGGGAAAATAGATGTTGTCGAAAAATATAATTTTGTCATCAAATCGCCCTTTGGTGAAATAATCTCAAATCTAAATGACATTAATAAAAAAACAGTTAACTGGGTAATTCCTGATTTTTGCGTCGGTTCTGGTGGGCATATCAATATCTTCAGAATAATTGCTAACTTAGAAAAACAGGGTTATGAATGCCGAATTATTATAGTTGGCGATTGCAATTTTTCTTCTGGTGATGCTGCATATCAGTCGATTTGTAAACATTTTAATATAATAAATGCTCAAGTAACTATCGGTAAAGATTCGATGCAACCAGCATGGATAACAATTGCCACTAGCTGGATTACAGCATATCCAGTGCGCGATTTTCGCAGTACTGTAATAAAATGTTACTTTGTTCAAGATTTTGAACCTTATTTTTATCCCAATAGTAGTGAATATATTTGGGCTGAAGAGACTTACAGATTTAGTTTTTTGGGAATTACAGCTGGAAAATGGTTAGCTGATAAGCTAGCTCAAGAATATGATATGAAAACTGATTGGATTGGGTTTTCATACGACCGTCATTTGTATAAGCCATTAGCACGACGCGAGCCAGAAAAAAAACAAATATTTTTTTATGCTAGACATGTTACGCCTCGTCGTGGTTTTGAATTTGGTACTTTAGTATTAGCGGAAGTAGCCCGAAGACTACCATCAGTAAAATTTATTCTTGCAGGGTGGGATATATCCAGTTTTGCTTTACCATTTGAATATGTTAATGCTGGTGTTCTTGCTTTAGAGGATTTACCAGATATATATAGCCAATGTGATGCAGCATTAGTTTTGTCATTTACTAATTTATCTTTATTACCTCTAGAATTAATGGCTTGCGGTTGTCCAATAGTTAGTAATAAAGGAGCAAATGTAGAATGGTTACTGAATGATAAAAATGCTGTTTTATGTGAGCCAACAATTGAAGCATTAGCTGATGCTTTAGTTGATATTTTACAAAATGAAGAACGTCGAAGCAACTTGATTAAAGCTGGTCTGGATTTTGCCAGTAAAACTAATTGGTTTGTTGAATCTGAAAAAATAGTACAAATCTTTGAGCGAATTAGTTATGAATCACAGTAAATGTTTAGTTTTGGGTGGATTTGGTTTTTTAGGAATGCATTTATGTGAATCATTAGCTAGAGAAAATCATTCTGTGGTTTCCTTTGGTCGAAAGCCTAACTTTTATATTAATTCTGCAACAAATATTGAATGGTTTGCAGGGGACTTTCATAATCCAAATGATTTGTACAAGGCTATCAAAGGTTGCAGCATAGTATATCATTTAATCAGTTCTACAACGCCTGCAAAATCCAATATAAATCCTATTCAAGATATTCAATCCAATGTAGAAGGAACATTAAAATTGTTGGAGATTGCTCTCGCCGAAGGAGTCCAAAAAGTTATTTTTGTGTCCTCTGGTGGCACTGTCTACGGAAAACCTCAATCCTTACCAATTATAGAGGATGCACCGACTAATCCAATTTGTTCCTACGGCATTAGCAAACTCACAATTGAAAAGTATTTGCATATGCACCATGTATTACATGGTTTAGGTTATTGTATTTTACGAGTTGCTAACCTTTTTGGTGAACGTCAACCTTTAAAGAAAGGACAAGGTGCGGTCGGCGTTTTTATGGAGAAAGCATTAAGAGGAGAAGCTGTAGAGATTTGGGGTGATGGGGAAGTTGTAAGAGATTATGTATATGTTAAAGATGTTGCCGATGCTTTAGTCAGTAGTATGTATTATGACGGCGAACAAAAATTATTCAATATTGGTAGTGGTGTTGGGAGAAGTTTAAATCAACTTTTATTCTCTCTAGAAGCTGTGATGAATTGTAGTATTAAAAAAAATTATAAACCTGGTCGTCCAGTTGATGTACCAATTAATGTACTTGATATAAGTTTAGCGAAAAAATATTTAGGATGGCATCCTAAAACTGATTGGGTAACAGCATTAGACCAGACATATCAGTGGATGCTAACTAATATGAGTTATTCAAGCATTAGTAATACTTACCAAAAACCATAGTCTGAAACTATCCGGTCTTAAAGTATCTGGATAGTTGTTTTAATCACGATGCACAATTAGAATTTAGGCAAATACTGATACGTTTTTCAATGTTACTTATTTTTCAGGGGGTCAAGCCCCCTGGTAAGTCATTCGTTGCTTATTTAAGAAGCTTGCGCCTTATTATACTTACTTACTTGGTATTTATTTAAGTTATAAAGTTATTTTAATGCTCTAAACTAAATAAGTATTATTACTGAGGCGCAAGACTATGTATAGTAGTTTATGCTGAGACCTATAGCTTTACTACTGTATAAACAAAAGTCTGATTCTCATTTGGGAGTATAGGAGGATTAAAATTAGGGGCATGGGAGAAGAAATTGCGATTTCCCTAAGGAATGTCTCAAAGTGCTTTCAGCGTTATGCTCGTCCTGTTGACCGTCTAAAAGAAGTTTTGTTACCAGGGGAGAAAAGTAGCAATAAATTTTGGGCACTACGGGATATTAATTTGGAAATCCCTAAAGGACAAACGGTAGGAATAGTTGGTAGAAATGGGTCTGGTAAAAGTACAATGCTGCAAATTATCGCCGGCACCCTAACAGCAACTACGGGAGAAGTGACTGTTAAAGGTAGGATTTCAGCATTGTTGGAACTGGGAAGTGGTTTTAACCCAGAATTTACTGGTAAACAAAATGTATTTTTTAACGGGCGTTTATTGGGATTAAGCCAAAAAGAAATTGAAGATAAGTTTGATGATATTGCTAGCTTCGCTGATATTGGTGATTTTATTGACCAGCCTGTTAAAACTTATTCTAGTGGGATGTTTGTCCGCTTAGCTTTTGCTGTTGCGGTGAATGTTGACCCAGAAATTTTAATTGTAGATGAAGCTTTAGCTGTTGGTGATATAGTTTTTCAGCATCGTTGTATGCGAAAAATGCGGACTTTAATGGATTCTGGTGTGACAACACTTTTTGTTTCCCACGATTCTGGAGCAATCAAAACATTATGTAATTCTGCTGTTATGATTCATGATGGAGAAATACATACTACTGGATTCCCGAATCAGGTCATTTTAGACTATTTAAAATTGGTGACAAACTTAGAATTAGGTTTAGCACAACTAGTTCAGTCAGATAATAAAGACAAAAAAGAACAAATACTTTCTCATAAAAAAAATGTAAAGCAACATATTTTTGATAAAAGCACTAATGAAAATAATGATAATTATTTACCTGAATTAATCAGAAGAGGAAGTGGTAAGGCTCGTATTGAAAAAGTGAAAATGTTAAATAGTTTAGGACAAGATGGTGGCGATAGTCCGATATTTGGATTTAATGAAGAAGTAACTTTAGAGATAGATTTAAAAGTATACGAGCCACTTAAAAGTTGTATTGTTGGTTTTTTTATTTGTGATAAAAATGGTAATGAAATAATCGGAACTAATACCTTTGAGGAAAATATTAAGATTGGCGAATTACCAGTAGAAGAAAAACTTACAATTCAATTTAAATTCAATTTGCCTTTAAAAGCCAGTTCTTACAGTTTGACTGTTGCTGGTAGTGAAAATTATGAAGCATTAACTTTTGACTGGATAGATAATGCAATCATATTCCAAGTTTTACCCCCGGATACGGGTAAGCGTGTTTTCTCTTTAATTGATTTACCAACTAAAGTGATAGTCGCTTACTCTTCCCCATTCCAGCTTTTAAGTTGATAGGAAAGTTTAAATATTTAATTACATTTAAATATATGGAAAGCAATTTCATCAAAAATTATCCCACATTTGAGGATTTGAACGAAGAATCCATAGATAAAAACAGCAGTTTAAAAAAAATGCTTCGTTTTATCGGTGACAACAAGCGAGTAGTTGATTTTGGATGTGCTACGGGTAATTTTGCCCAATTACTGAGTCAAAAGGGCTGTATTGTAACTGGAGTAGATATTAATCCAGAAGTAGCTCAATCTGCTAAAAAATATTGTGAAGATTTTATATTAGCAGACTTAGATTTTGTATCCGTAACCGAAATATTAGCTGACAATGAATATGATGTTGCCATATTTGGAGACGTACTAGAACATCTTAAGAACCCCTGGAAAGTACTAGAAGAAACTAAAAATATTTTAAAAAAAGACGGCTATGTTGTTGCATCTATTCCTAATATCGCACACGGTGCAATTCGTTTAGCTTTATTACAAGGTAGATTTGAATATATGAAAGAGGGTATTTTAGATAATACTCACTTAAGATTTTTTACTAGAAAAACTGTAGAAGATTTATTTGAAAAGTCTGGGTATTTAGTAACTAATATTGACAAAACCGTATTAAATTTTTTATCCGATAGTGATTTAATTCCAAAAATTAATATTAGTGACTTTCAAAATGATATTTTTCAACAAATTAACAATGACGAAGATGCAAATACATTACAGTTTATCATTTGTGCAGTACCTAGTACCCTTGAAGTCAAATACATTACTTTAAATGAAAAATACTCTCACTTACTTCTTGAGTATCAAAAACTCAAGTGTGAATTAATTTTAAATCAAGAGCAATTAGAACATTCACAATTAAATTTACAAGACAAAAATACTGAAATACTGGAATTACAGTCTCAGTTAGGAGAAACTGAAGACAAATTAAGTAATTTTTCTGTTTCTTTACAACAAGCTCAACAACAATTTGAATATTCGCAAGCCTCAGGAGAAATAATTAAAAAAGAACAGGAGAAAATACAGGAGCAGCTATTAAATTCTCAAAGAGAGCAGGATGTGTTGCGACAGCAATTACATCAATACCAAAGACAATTTTTAACAGAGCAGCAGCAAAAGCAAAAAGCTCAGTTGGAACTTGAATATTCAAACATAATGATTGCAGCAATGAAAACTAGTAAGTTCTGGGTATTGCGAACATTATGGTTTAGAATTAAAGAACCTGTAATTAAATACTGTTCTCGGCTAATAAATAAATTAAATGGCACTTGGAAAGTAGCTCATGTTGATAAGTTAAAAACAAATATTAGCAATCGTGAGATTATCGTAGAAGAAGTATCATTACCACAACCGTTATACAAGCATACTGTTAGCGTAGACATTATCGTCTGCGTCCATAATGCACTTGATGATGTTAAGCGTTGTTTGGAATCAGTAATTCACTATACAGGTATGCCGTACTCATTGATATTAGTGGATGACGGGAGTAGCAAAGAAACCTGTGAGTATCTTAGCGAGTTTAGCAATTCTCAAGGATGTTTTCTAATTAGAAATGAAGTTGCCAAAGGCTATACATTTGCCGCTAATCAAGGACTTAAGCAATCTCAAGCAGACTACGTTGTATTACTAAATAGTGATACAGTTGTGACGCCAGAATGGCTAGACCGTATGGTTGCCTGTGGAGAATCCGACCCCAAAATAGGTATTATTGGCCCGCTTTCTAACACAGCTTCTTGGCAATCAATTCCAGAAATTACTCAAGGTGACGATTGGGCTGAGAACTGTCTTCCTCAAGAAATTACAGTAACAGATATGGGTTGTTTAGTAGCCTCATATTCTCAGCGTTTATATCCACGTATATCATTTCTCAATGGCTTTTGTTTGATGATAAAGAGAAGTGTCATTTTAGAGATTGGATACTTTGATGAAGTCAGCTTTGGAGCAGGATATGGCGAGGAAAACGATTACTGTTTGCGGGCACGAAAGGCTGAGTGGCAATTAGCAGTTGCAGATGATACTTATATTTACCATAGTCAGTCTCGTAGTTATTCTCATGAACGACGAAAGATGCTATGCGAAAGAGCTGACAAAGTACTTATTTCCAAGCATGGACAAAAGATTGTCAGCGAAGGAGTTACGATATGCCGTTTCGACCGAGTTATGGAAGGTATTCGTGCTCGTAGTCAAGTAATGAAAATGCGCCAAAAATTTGTAGAAGACGGAAAGCTCCACTGGGGAGGAAAACGGATTTTAATTGTTTTACCAATTACGGAGCCTGGTGGTGGTGGTAACGTAATTTTTCAGGAAGCCGAAGCAATGCAAAATATGGGTGTAGATGTGAGGATAGTCAACTTTCAGAGTAATAAAAGCTCATTTGAACGCAGTTACCCAAAAAGTAATATTCCTATAATATATGTGGATAATGAAAATCAAATATCATGTTTGTTAACTGATTGTGATGCAGCAATCGCCACTTTATATAAATCGGTTTATTGGCTAAAATCCCAAGTATCAAATGCGAATCTTCCCATCAAAGGGTACTACGTGCAAGATTTTGAACCGTATTTTTTTCCCAGCAATTCTGAAGAATATAAAACAGCTTGGAATTCGTATAGTCTTTACCCAGATTTGGTAAGAGTTACTAAAACCCAGTGGAATTATGAAGTGGTTAAAGACCTGATAGGAATTGATTGTTCTATAGTTGGTGCTAGCGTCAATATAGACTTGTTTCGTCCTCGCAGACGACGAGATAAAAATTGGCCACAAAGACCGTTGCGTGTTGCAGCCATGATTCGTCCTAGTAGTCCTCGTCGAGCAGCAAAGTTGACTATGGAAATTTTGCAGCAAGTTTCCCAAGTTCATGGTGATAATATCGAAATCATTATTTTTGGATGCAATTCTGATGACCATTTATTTTTAGAACTACCTCATCACTTTCCTTACTCGAATGCAGGAATTTTAAATCGTTCACAACTTGCCTTCTTATTAAATGAAGTAGATATTTTTATTGATTTGTCAACCTTCCAAGCTATGGGTTTAACTGCTATGGAAGCAATGGCTTGTGGTGTCGCGGTAGTAGTACCAAATAAAGGTGGTGCTAGTAGTTTTGCTCGGCACGAAGTAAATAGTTTAATTGTGGATACTTCTTCAAAAAATGCTTGTTTTACGCAAGTTAATCGCTTAATTTTTGATGAGCGATTGCGAGCACAATTACAAAAGCAGGGGCTTAAAGATATTTGCCAGTATTCTCCAGAGAAAGCTGCTTATAATACCTTAAACTCTTTATTTATTAAAAAATATTAGAAAAAGAATTAGAAAGTTAGATTTAGGGTGAGGGTGTGATTATGACTAGATGCAATAGAAATGTTGTTTACATTAAAATTCTGTCACTGCTACCATGAAAATAAAACGTTTTACCAAACACAAGGTAGCTGCTTATATAACTGCTTACGAAAATCCGGAAGCTGTTAAATTTTGTCTAGAAGCCCTCAGGAATCAATCATTTCCTATAAAAAAAGTTTTGATAGTAGACAATTCTAAAGAAAAACCATTATTACATTTAAAAAGCAACAACGATATTATTATTAAGTTTCATCCAGATAACATCGGAATTTCTGCGGCTCTTGATTGGGCTATTTCTTGGACTATTGACCAAGAATATGATTTTTTATGGGCTTTTGACCAAGATAGTCTTCCTCATAAAGATTGTTTAAAAAAGCTTATATGTGGCTACCACAAATTTTATAGAAGTAATTATAAGATAGGTATTATTGCACCGCTGGGAATTGATTTAAGAAACAATCAATTTGTAGAAGCTGCAAAATTTTCAAAGTATCGCTTTATTGGATATAAACCAACAAAAAAGCAGCAATACTGTGAATGTGATTCTCCAATCACTTCTGGTTCTCTAATTTCCGTAGATGCGATTAAGAATATTTCTCTGCCTATCGTGGACTTATTCATTGATGGGGTTGATATGGAATATAGCCTACAATTACGACAAAAAGGTTTTTATAATATCATAATACCACAAGCAACTATATATCATGAATTAGGTTATCCTATCCAAATTAAGTTTTTGCAAAAGGAATTTTATATTCAACAATATTCTGCTTTTCGCCAATACTATATTAGTCGTAACCATACTTATATTGAAACTCGCCATGCTAAAGGGTTATATCGTATATACAGTTGTCTTTGGCGAATTAAGTACATGTTGCTGACGACATTATGGATTCAGTTGTATGATGTTGAGGATAAATGGTTAAAAATTTGTGCTTGCTTATTGGGCACTTATCACGGTTTTATCGGAAAATTAGGTAAAATTTGGCACTAAATTTTCAAGTGGAGTATTTGTTCTGTCTGATTCAAAAATTATGTATATCATCCCAAGCGAAATAAGTGATATTCTCCTCATCCAACCCCAAGTGTTTGCAGATAATCGTGGTTTTTTCTTTGAATCCTACAATCACCAGAAATTTACAGATAAAACAGGTATAACAGTTAACTTTGTTCAAGATAATCACTCATTATCTCAGCAAAATGTTTTACGCGGCTTGCACTACCAAATCATAAAACCCCAGGGCAAATTAGTTCGCGTAATTGTAGGTAAAATCTTTGACGTCGCAGTTGATATCAGAAAAAGCTCCCCCACCTTTGGGAGATGGGTCGGTTATGAGCTAAGTGCTGAAAACAAACTTCATTTGTGGATACCCCCCGGTTTTGCCCATGGATTCTTAGTATTATCCTCAGTCGCAGAAGTTCTTTATAAAACTACCGACTACTATGAGCCAAAAGGCGATCGCACTATTTTATGGAATGACCCTGACATAGGGATAATCTGGCCTGGGACAGATACACCAACACTATCGGGGAAAGACCAGGAAGGTAAGCGATTTAAGGATGCAGAAGTTTTTACCTAAGTTGCAAAAAGCTGACATCATAACTCTTAAAGGTGAGTATTTAGGATAAAACAAAGAATAAAAGTTACATTCAGCATCATAATATTTATGGTAAATTCAAACAAATAGGGTGTTTTTGTGAATAACATTCTTTTAATTGGCAGCAAAGGTCAAGTAGGAAGCGAACTAGAAAAAATCCTTAAACCTAAAGAAAATATTATTGCTGTTGCACGTCCCACTATAGACTTAGCAAACCGAGACACTTTAAAAAGCCTCATTCAACAGAAGCAACCGCAAATTATTATTAACGCAGCAGCTTATACGGCAGTAGACAAAGCAGAAAGTGAACCAGAATTAGCTGAAGCAATCAATACTATAGCCCCTAAAATTATTGCCCAAGAAGCCGAAAAACTAGGAGCTTATCTAATACATATTTCTACAGACTACGTATTTGACGGCAAAAAGAATAATCCCTACCACGAAACTGATAGCACAAATCCCCTAAGCGTTTATGGTAAAACCAAACTAGCAGGAGAACAAGCCATTAGCGAATATTGTTCAAATCACCTAATCTTGCGTACAGCATGGGTTTACGGGACGTTAGGGAAAAGCAACTTCGTTAAAAGCATGTTGCGATTAGGGAAAGAGCGCTCCCAAATTAACGTTGTTGCAGACCAAATTGGCAGTCCAACTTGGGCAAAAGATATCGCAGAAACAATATCTAAAATAATTCCCAAATTAACTCCAGAAATTGTTGGCACATACCACTATACCAACAGCGGGGTTGCGAGTTGGTACGATTTTGCTGTTGCGATATTTGAAGAAGCGCTACAACTAAACATACCCGTAAAAATCGAGCGAGTAATTCCCATCACTACTTCCGAATATCCCACAGCAGCTAACCGTCCCCTTTATTCTGTACTTAATTACGCTCGAATATCCACTATCATAGATACATATCCACCTCATTGGAGACAACGATTAAGGCTAATGCTTAGGGAATTGTCGGAAATTAGCTATTAGTTTTCTAATTATAAAATGTGAGTTACCACTGTTTTAAAAATTCAGGATACTTAACCTGATACTTATTCACATCTTTCTTCACAGCTAGCATATCTCTAATTTTAGCTTCTTGTTCTGGAGTTCCATAACGGTACTTTGTGGTGTTAATTAATTTAGGCATTTGCTCCAGTTGCTGCTTCAGTTCAGGTATTTGTGGATTAATCTGTAAAGCAGAATAAATAAAAGGAACATTCCAAAGATTATTCGGGTCTTTTAGGGCTAAGTTTTGGACGATTTTTACAAAATTATCTGGACTAGGCAATTTTTTTCGCTTATAAATAATTAAGTCACCTAGCTTATTTTTCACTTCAAATACTTGTGCTAATCCATCCATAAATTCTGGAGTTTCTGATGATAACTCTTTTGCTAAAACTCTATTATAAACTTCTGTATTTCCTTTCAAATCACCTATCAAGTCTTTGTTTTTAACGACTAGAATATAATGTGCATTTAAAAACATTCTAGGAATACCACCTTCGTAACCCCAACCACCATAATTAAATAAACCGCTCAAAAAAAATAAAGGTGGTTTATTAAAGCGATTATGAATAGAAATATTAGTTGTTATAGGCTTAAATGAGGAAAATACATTATCATTCATTGTCCAGCCTGAATGAGGTAAGAATACAAAATGGGGGTTTTTTAAACATTCCGGCTGGCAATCTTTTTCGAGAAAATCTAATACTTCTGGTATTTTGAGGTTTTCATAAGTAATATCTTTGAAAACATAAGGATACTTGCTAGAAATTTCTCCATTTTCAATTTTTAAATAGCTGTTAAATATTTTTGAAGGTATCCAAGATAAAATTGCTGGAGACCAACTCATAGTATTAATCATATTGGAAATTAAAATTGACACTAATAAAAGCATCGCTATTTTATTATTAAATTTAGATAGCTTACCAACTGAATCAATTATGCTCAAAGATAAAGTGATAAATAAAGGAAATAAAAAGAATAAAACTCTAGCATCTTTACTTTTGACAAAAAGAGATACGTAAATAATAAAAATTATGAATGATAAGTTGATAAAGAATAACTCACCAACTAATATTTTTTTTAAATACATACGTACAGAACCTAATAGATTATTTTCTTCACGGATGATAAGTGAATTAATAGGAGCTTTTACTAATTGAACGATGAAAATGAAACTTAAAATAAATGCAGGTAATATGTTAACTTCTTCAAAAAAAGCTTTAGGAAACCATAACCAAGAATTAAAAATGCCAGTAGCAGATACCCAGTAACCAAGAGTTTCGTTATTATATGACAATGCTACTATTAATTCTGATAATTTTAGTGGATAAATAAAATATAAACAACAACAGAAAGATATGCTTGAAACTATTAAGACAGGTAAAGCATTGGAACAAATTTTTTTAAACGGTATTTTATTCAAAAAAATAGCACGACTGAATTCGACAACTACAAAGCAAGTAGTCAATATTACAAAACAAAATATAAAAATCGGCTTCGTTTGTAAGCCAAATGCTGCTATTATGCCGAGAAAAAATGCATTTAACAACCGATGTGCAGATTTTTTAATAGCAACTAAAGCAGCTATAAACAACATTACCCAAGATGCGGTTGGAATATCTCCCATTAATTCTCTTGACATATTAAAAAAAATAGGAATTGAATAAAATGTAGATATAGTTGCAAGAATTGTTAAAAGATTGGCTTTTACTGATTTTAATAAATAACAAACAGAAGCCACTAAAACAATATGATAAAAAACTATATTTATAAAGCTTAAAAAGACATAACTTAAATTTAATTCCAAAAGTTTTATTAAAAATATGCTGACCCAAGCAAAAACAGGACGGTCAGAATTACGAATAGCATTTAAAGCTTCTGACAAAGAATTTTGCTGAAATATATTTATTGCTGATAGATAATAACTTAAAGCATCCCATACAACTAATGGAGTTTCGGCACTAATGTAATAAGAAAAGAGATAAATTATAAACAGTAGGATTTGAATAAAAAATATTCCTAAAGCTATTTTTCGTAAAACTTCATCAAAATTATTATTAGCATTTAGAAAGTTGGTTGTGTTTATAACTTGCAAATCATCTTTGATATTGGACATATGTACTTTTCCTTATTAATTAACATTAAAGTCCCCTTATATGGAGTGCAGGGGACTGATGGTAAAGATTTTAATTTTGATTGAATGCTTATTTCTTAAGCTGATATTCCAAACTTTGTTTATCAGCAAAAGAATATAATTTATGTCCGGCAAAACTTAAGAAAGCGACACAAGCAGCACTAGCTAAACGCGCAGACGTAGCATTCCAATTTAAGTCATTAACTAATAGTTGTAAAAGTCCTAAGTTAGCTAACAAACTATTAATTGCGACTGTTGCGAAAACCAGATATTGAACAAACCAATTCTTCCAAAATATCCTGAATACAAAATTACGGCTTAAACAAAAATTAGTGGTTAAGCCAATAAAATAGCTAATACATAACGCAAAAACATACCACATACCAGACTTGATGAGCAAGGAAAAAACTAAAACATCAAGAATAGTAGCAGTACCACCAGATAAAATATAACCTCCTAATTCTTTCAAAAATGTTATCAATTTTTGGCGACGAGAAATACGAGTTGTACTTGCGGATGTGGTTACAGTATCAGCATTTGCTTCTTCTACATATTCGCTATCTGAATTAACTTCCCAAAGGTCATGTTTACCTGGTGTAATAACATTCTCTGCAGCAAAAATTCCCATTAACAAACTATGGTCTTGGTTATTATATTTAAAAGCACCATATCTACCAATTAACTGAAGATTATCAAAATTCTGTAAGTAATCTTGAATTGTTGACAAAGAATTTTTATAATCCCCGGCATAAATTGGATAAGTTTTAGGTAGTCTAACTACAAAACCAGCAGAAACATATTCATTATGCATCAATTTAATTTTTCTTAATTCTCGTTCTGCTTGTGCTAACAATTCTGCATCTGATTGTTGCCACATTGGTTCATCAAAATTACACCAATATTCACAGCATAAAGGGGTTTGATATTGGTTTGCTAACATTTCTGGAGACCAATTTCTAAAGTTGGTTATCCGACCTAATTTGACAGTTGGGTCATTAATATAAAGCCAATTATCAGGGAATAAATCTTTTCCTTCAACAATTAAGTAAACTAAAATTGTATTACGAAACTTAAGAGAGCGTGCTGCATGTACAACTTTTGAGTGTGGTGCAGGTGATATCATATTTCCTAATAAGTAACTGATGGGCACCGAGGAAATAACATCTCCACATTCAACAGTTGATTCTTCTCCTGTTTGTCTATTTTTTAATGTAACTTCAGTGACTTTAAAATTCTCATGATGCAATTGGACTACTTCAGTATTAAGCAAAATTACTTGATTCTGCTGTTCTAGATATTCACGAATTTTTTCATATAATTGTCCAGAACCTAAACGAGGAAATTGAAATTGGTCAATCAGATTTTTAACCTTACCATCGTTACCTAAAACTGCCGTTTTTATTGCTTTAATTAGAGACAAACCTTTAATTCTTTGTGCAGCCCAATCAGCACTGATATCCGTACAAGGTATACCCCAAAGTTTTTCTGTATAGCCCTCAAAAAAAATTTCAAATAATCTTTTACCAAATCTTGCGGTGACCCATTCCGCAAAATTTTTAGGATTATTATTAGGAAACAATCTAGCAGTAATATAAGAAGTAAGAATTTTTGTTGTTTCCATAAAGCCTAGCGCGAATACAGCTTCAAAAGCTTTTAATGGATAATTAAAGTATTTATTACCATAATATATTCGTGTTAAACGTTTAACTGTAACTTGTTCCTTACCTAAAACTTCATCCCATAGCTGAAGTACAGGTGCAATCTTAGTATAAAAACGATGTGGACCATAGTCTAAAATAAAACCTTGATACTCAATACTTTTCGCCAGTCCTCCAACTCGATTATCTCTTTCCACGACTACCACTGATTTCCCTTGTTTGCGGAGGGTATAAGCTGCTGCTAGACCTGCTGGTCCAGCACCCAAAATATATATAGGTTTAGAAGTACTTTCATTTTGATGCGAGAGCAATGTTTCTTGTTCACCCAACATAATCACACTCATTTAACAAAATATACATAAACAAGATACAACAAATATACAAAACAATTAATCCTTTTGAGAAATAATTTATACATTTGTGGCAAGTTAAGATTTTATTATGATAGCTTAATTAAAATTCTGCTAGGTGTCGATGAACCATAAAAGATTAAAGTATATAATATATTCAACTTTTATCATTACTCCTGGAAGTTGCTGTAGCATTTCACTTCTTAACTCATCAGCATAAGCTTCTTTGATGTGAGGTACGATAAAGATTGATAATTGACCATCCAAATATGAAAGCATTAATTCTCTCCGGTGGAAAAGGTACGCGCTTACGTCCGCTAACTTACACCGGAGCAAAGCAGCTAGTACCTGTTGCGAACAAACCGATTCTATGGTATGGAATAGAAGAAATGGTAACTGCAGGAATTACTGATATTGGTATAATTATTAGCCCAGAAACAGGGCAAGAAGTCCAGACCAAAACAGGAGACGGCGAACTTTTTGGAGCTAACATAACCTATATTTTACAAGAAAAACCTGCAGGACTTGCCCAAGCAGTACAAGTAGCGCGTCCCTTTTTGGAGGATTCTCCTTTTGTAATGTATTTAGGTGATAACTTAATTCAGCAAGGGGACTTAAGCCACTTTTTGAAACAATTCTCTATAGAACACCAAGACGCATTAATTTTACTACGCTCAGTCAGCAACCCTAGCGCTTTCGGTGTCGCAACTGTGGATGAAAACGGAAGAGTACTACAGCTAATCGAAAAACCTAAAGTTCCGGCTTCTAATTTAGCACTAGTTGGAGTTTATTTCTTTTCTAATCTAATCCATGATGCTATTAACTGCATTCAACCTTCAGCAAGAGGAGAATTAGAAATTACAGATGCCATACAATGCTTGATAGACCAACAGAAGCGCGTGACCGCATGTAAACTAGAAGGATGGTGGTTAGATACAGGAAAAAAAGATGATTTACTGGAAGCAAACCGTTTAATTTTAGATACCTACCTAGAAAAATCAATCACTGGTGAAATCGATGCTCAGAGCAGCGTGATTGGACGAGTACAAATTGGTGCTGGTTCAAAAGTTATCAATAGCACGATTCGCGGACCAGTAGTAATCGGGAACAATTGTTATTTAGAGAATTGCTTCATTGGTCCTTACAGTAGTATTGCTGATAATGTGATATTAATTGATACGGATATAGAACATACTGTGGTATTAGAAAATGCAAAAATTGCCGGAATTCATCAACGAATTATTGATAGTGTAATAGGGCAGAGAGCACAATTAACCGTAGCTCCTCGTCGTCCAAAAGCCCTAAGATTTATGATTGGGGATGATTGTCAAATAGAATTAACTTAATTATGGATTATGAACCAGAAGAAAAAATAGGTATTATTTTAGCGACTTATAATCCCAATCTGGAATATTTTCAGAAGCAAATAGAGTCGATAAAAAATCAAAGCTGGCAAAATTGGGTTTGTCATATTGTGGATGACTGTTCTCAAACTGAGTATCAAGATAGCATCAAAAAAATTGTTGCTGATGACTTGCGCTTTATTTGCCATTTCCACAGCGAAAACATAAATCATTATCAAAACTTTGAACGTGGTTTACGCTACTGCGCTCAATATGCTGAAATTACAGCAATTTCTTTTTGCGACCAAGATGATATTTGGCAACAAGATAAGCTAAAAGTGTCCTTAGAAAAATTACGTTCCGAAAATGCACTTTTAGTTCACTCCGACTTAGAATTAATCAACAACCACGACCAAATAATTCATCCTTCTGCTTGGAATTTTGAAGGACGCAATCCCCAACAGGCTTCATCAGACTTACTATTGCTTCGTAACGTTGTAACTGGATGTTCCTTATTATTTTGTACTTCTTTATTAGATGATATTCTACCCTTTCCGGAACAAGATGAAATAAAATGGTATCACGACTGGTGGGTAGCAATAGTCGCATCCCAGAGAGGGAAGATAGTACATATCAACCAACCTTTAATTCGCTACCGAATCCATGATTCCAATTCCGTAGGAGTAATGTCAGACGCTGGGAAGTTTCATAAAGAATTATCAGTTTGGATTAGTAAAAAATTTAGAATTACGGGCAAAAGTTATTTAATTCATCGAAACTTGAGCCAAGCATTTTACAATCGATTTAAACAACAATTAACTTTAAATTACTTTAACCCTTTTGATGATAAAAGACTAGATTTTGGTTTAGGAATTCTCCAGCTTGCTTACAAAAGTTTTAAAGTGGGCTACAATTCAGAAGGAATAGCCTTAAGAATTTGGGTTTTAAAAGTGTTATTTGACTTAAAAAAAATTACAAGTATAATCATTAAAACAGTGTTGTCGTATTCAGCTAAGCAAAGCTCTATAAAATAGTTATGAGACAACAGCATCTTTCAGTATCAATTATTTTAGTCAACTATAACGGCGCTGATGTATTACCAAATTGCTTAAATTCGCTGGAAAAATACATTGATAAAACCGAATGTGAAATTATTTTAGTTGATAATGCTTCTAGTGACGGTAGCCCTGAATTTGTAGCTGAAAGTTTTCCTAAGATTAACTTAATTAGACTACCTAAAAATATCGGTTTTGGAGCGGGTAATAATGCTGGGGCACAAGTTGCGAAGGGTGAATTTTTATTTTTATTAAATACAGACACAATACTTACCAGTAATATAATACCATTTTTAAAAGACTTAATGCAAAAACGCCCAGAAGTTGGGGCAATTGGACCAAAATTACTTAATCATGACGGGAGCTTTCAAGTTTCTATTTCTAAGCAAATTGGCATAAAAGGGGAATTTCAAACCCGTAAAATGCATCAATCAACTCAAGAAAATGATAAATTGAGACTGATAGAGCAAGAATATCAAGATATTAAAGAAGTTGATATTATTGTTGGAGCAGCATATTTTATTCGAGCGGATTTATTTAATAGTTTAAGCGGATTTGATGAAAAGTTTTTTATGTATTTTGAAGAGTCTGATTTATGCGAAAGAGTAAAAAATAAAGGCTATAAAATACTTTATACACCCCAAGTATCTTTAATTCACTTGAAAGGAGTTTCGACTCAAAAAGTTGCAAATGCAATGGTCGTGGAATATCGTCGTAGTCAGCTTTGTTTTTATCAAAAACATCGTCCCATTTGGGAAAACTTTATTTTACGAGTTTATCTATTTTACAAGTTTTCTCTAGAGTTCGTTAATACAGGTAATCCCTATTGTTCAAAAATTTTGAGGTTAGTTATTAGCTTAAAATCTACCTAAACCCCACCCTGCACGAAAAACAGTGTTTATAGGTTGGGCTGTTTCAGAAGCGAAAGCGTAGCGTGATGCCGGGAGCATCCACTTTTGGCAGATAGACTTTTTTAGACAACTTATATATTGGGGTTTCTGGCACTAGATAATTATGTTTCTTCCAAAAGTGGATGCTCCCCGTGATGCCTCGCAATGACTTGGGTAAATCCAATTTTTTAAGTCTTTTGTTGGGTTATCCGTCTATCAGATATTAATCACGATAAAAATAATTAATAATATCTATAATTTCTTTTTCACTGATATCTTCTTGGTCAAACTTTGAATAAATAGTTAATAGTAAAATACTTGTAGGTGAATCAACTTGATAAATTAATCGGAAAGACAACTCGTATAGCATTATCGTATTATACCTTAGTAAACAATTCTTGTGGGGCGGGCAAGGATGCCCACCCGCTTGTACTCCAATAATTAGAAATTCGCTGTATCCACTAGCGATTAGCAAAAATGTCCATACTAGTAAATCTATCTTTTGCACCATTAAAACCCACAGGTTGGTTAAACTATAGCCTAAATTTATTACCAGAATTGAACAATTTAGACATAAATGTATTAACACCTTTTGAAATTGCTAATATTAATTGTCACCAATCTCCCACTAACTTAACAACCGAATGTGGAATAAAAGGACATTTCCTACGTCTACTATGGACGCAATTTCAAATTCCCAAACTATATCGTCAACTAAAATCAAACCTACTATTTTCTCCCATCCCAGAAGCACCATTATTTTCTGATTGTCGTTATATAATTACCCTTCACGATTTAATTCCTTTAAGATTTCCGGAAGAATTTTCTGCCGCACAAAGCTTTTACTGCCGTAGTTATCTACCCGCTGTAGTCAAGCAAGCAGAACATATAATTTGTAATTCTGTCACCACAGCCATCGACATCCAAAACTTTTTAAAAGTACCAGAGAAAAAAATAACAGCAATCCCTCTGGCTTACGACAAAATGCATTTCAAATTTTTAGATTTACCCACGAAAAATTATTTTTTTTATTACGGAAGACACAACCCTTACAAGAATATTTCTCGCTTAATTGCAGCCTTTGCCGCATTACCTAATTATAAAAACTACGAACTTTGGTTAGCGGGTCCTTACGATAAACGTTATACCCCAATCTTAATAAATCAAACAGAAGAACTCGGTGTAACCAATCAAGTCAAATTCTTAGATTACGTTTCCTACAACGAATTACCCAAAATAATTAATCAAGCCATCGCACTTGTTTTTCCCAGTCTTTGGGAAGGATTTGGTTTTCCGGTGTTAGAAGCAATGGCTTGTGGTACACCAGTTATTACCTCCAATATTTCCTCACTCCCAGAAGTCGCAGCAGACGCAGCAATTCTAGTTAATCCTTACAATACGAATGAAATTACTGAAGCCATGCAAACAATTGCAACTAACACATCCTTAAGATTACAACTTTCCACCAAAGGTATCACTAGAGCCAATGAATTCAGTTGGCAAAAAACAGGACAAGCGACAGTTGAATTGCTAATTGGGAATTGCTAATTGGGAATTGGGAATTGGGAATTGGGAATTGGGAATTGGGAATTGGGAATTGGTGATTGTTTTTTATTACCCATTATCCATTACCCATTACCCATTACCCATTACCAATTACCCATTACCCATTACCCATTACCCATTACCAATTACAGCACCAGAGTAAACCAGACCCCGCTGCATATCCATCGTCAAAATGGCTCCATCACGAATAACTTGTGTTGCTTTTTTGACACCAACAATCACTGGTACGCCTAAACGTAAACCAATTACTGCTGCGTGACATGTAAGGCTTTCATCTTCAATAATAATTCCTGCGGCTTTACGAATAGCATCAACGTAATCAGCATTTGTATGTCCGGCAACTAATATATCCCCGTGATTAAAATTAGTACTTGCATCCATACTAGTGTGGGCAACTCTTGCACGACCGCTGACGGAACCTTGTCCCAACCCTATTCCTTGACCAAGAACTGCTGTTACTACTTCGACTTTAATCAAATCAGTGGAACCAGAAACACCTTGGAGTGTCCCAGCAGTCATCACAACTAAATCACCTTCCGTCAATAAATTCTTTTCTTGAGCGACGTTAATTGCGGCTTGAAATGTTTGACCAGTCGAAGGTAAACCAAGAACCAACAAAGGTTTTACACCCCATACCATTTGTAGTTGTCTAGCTACGTTAACATGAGGAGTAATCGCCAAAATAGGTGTTTGAGGACGGAACTTAGAGACATTACGAGCAGTTGCCCCAGTTTGTGTTAGGGTCATAATCGCCGCAGCTCCCAACTGTTCGGAAATTTGTCCCACAGCCTGTGAAATAGCGTTAGGAATTGAGCGTCTGGCATCTTTAACAAACAATTTGGAGTTTTGCGCCATCTCAATTTCAATACGTTCGGCAATACGCGCCATAGTTGCTACCGCCTCAACCGCGTACTTACCTACAGCAGTTTCATTAGAAAGCATTACCGCATCCGTACCATCTAAGATAGCATTTGCCACATCAGATACCTCAGCACGAGTAGGACGAGGATTATTCACCATACTGTCCAGCATTTGGGTCGCAGTAATGATAGGAATCCCCAAACGGTTAGCTGTAGCAATTAGTCTCTTTTGCAACACAGGGACATCTTCAGCGGGTAATTCCACACCCAAATCACCCCTTGCGACCATGACACCATCGCACAAAGATAAAACAGACTCCATTTGTTCGATAGCTTCGTGCTTCTCAATTTTGGCAATCACCGGCACCTGTTTACCCGCACTGGAAATTAACTCTTTAATTTCTATAACATCCTGAGGGTTACGAACAAAAGAAAGTGCGACCCAATCTACACCTTGGTCAAGACCGAATACCAAATCCTCGCGGTCTTTGTCGGTCATGGCTTTAATCGAAAGATAAACCCCAGGAAAGTTTACCCCTTTATTATTAGAAAGCGTACCAGGTACCGTAACGCGACAATGTAAATCCCCTTTCTCCCGGTTAACTTCCTCCACCTGCATTTCCACTCGTCCATCATCAAGGAGGATTTTGGCACCGACGGGAACTTCATCCGCTAAATACTCATAGGTAATACAACTAATATCTTGTGTTCCCACAACAGGGCGATTTGTCAAGGTAAACTTATCACCTTTATTTACAAATATTGAGCCATTCTCAAACTTACCCAAACGTATTTTGGGTCCCTGTAAATCTTGCAAAATCGCAACAGGCTGATTTAATTCAAAAGCAGTTTGCCGAATCAAACGGATACTGCGCTGATGGTCAGCATGGGAACCGTGAGAAAAATTTAGGCGTAAAGTAGTTGCACCGGCTTCAATAATAGCTTTGAGCATTTCCGAACTGCTGGTTGCAGGTCCGATTGTAGCGACAATTTTTGTTCTACGGAGATTTTCTTTAAGTTCCATTTTAGTTGACTGTTAGCTGTTGACTGTTGACTGTTGACTGGGGTTAGAGTCAGTTGTTTCGCGTTAATCATCCGCTTGTTGCTCTTGAGCGCATCTTACTCCAAGCTGATTTTTTTTTCGGTCGCTCCTTTATCAGTCATAAGAATCCCTAAACAATTCGCAATTCCCCATTCCCAACTCCCCATTCCCAACTCCCCATTCAGTAGAGACGCGATTAATCGCGTCTCTACTTTGAAATGAGCGGCTGGTATGTAAAGATAACGATAGGGTTTTGCTATACAAAAGTTATTATCTAGCAAAAAGTATCGGATACTACGGAAAATCTATTACTAAAGGAGTAAGGAATGCTCGCGTCGGAGGTACAAAAACCACTGGCAATACCCCCAAAAGAATTACTTGCACCTCCTGGTGATTTTAATCCCACGCTGTTGATGTTTTGTACAGCAGTGGTAATGGTTATATTCTCAAATTTTGGTTACTGGCTTTGGGAATGGCCGCACTGGGTTTGTTTCACTATTAACACCCTTTGTTTGCATGTCTCTGGCACAGTTATTCATGATGCTTGCCACCAGTCAGCACACCGTAACCGCATAATCAACGCTGTTTTAGGACATGCTAGTGCCTTGATGCTGGCTTTTTCCTTTCCTGTTTTTACGCGGGTGCATCTGCAACATCACGCTCATGTTAATGACCCAGAAAACGACCCAGACCATTTCGTTTCGACTGCTGGACCACTTTGGTTTATTAATGCACGTTTTTTATACCACGAAGTATTTTTCTTTAAACGCCGACTATGGAAGAAATACGAGCTACTTGAATGGTTTATCGGTCGGTTGATTGTGGTATCAATTTTTTATATTTCTATTCAGTACCACTTTTTGGGTTACGTTCTTAATTTTTGGTTTATACCTTCAGCGATAGTTGGGTTAGCGCTAGGGTTCTTTTTTGACTATTTACCCCATCGTCCTTTTATAGAACGTCATCGTTGGAAAAACGCTCGTGTCTATCCCGGAAAGCTCCTTAATATTTTGATTATGGGGCAAAATTATCATTTAATTCATCATTTGTGGCCTTCGATACCTTGGTATAATTACCAGCCCGCTTACTACCTGATGAAACCACTTTTAGATGAAAAAGGTAGTCCTCAGACTACTGGACTATTGCAGAAAAAAGACTTTTTGGGTTTCGTCTACGACATTTTTATCGGTATTAGATTCCATCATAAGTAGGGAGTAAACAATTCAAAATATCTGCAAGGCAGACGCTTCGCGAACAAAATTCAAAATTGCGAATTTCTAATGGGGAGTGGGAGTAAGCAATTGCGTTCGCGTAGCGTGCCGCTTCGGCTTATTGCGAATTGCCAACTACTCCCCATTATCAAATATCGCTTGATATACTTTGAGCGTAGATTATTTCTATATTGCTATTGAAATCAAGCCTATCTAATGATTCTGTAAAAAATACAAATCCTTTGTAAGCTGTAATATATTTGTATATTTTTGTAAATAAACCTTCACTGGTGACAATTACTAATGGGTCTTGATTTCTAGAGAGAATAGTTAAAAAATCCTCTAGCTTAACGCGCACACCAGTTCCTCGGTCAGTGAAGATTTCGCCACCAATATTTGTAATTTGAGCCTTGCCGTCACCACCGTAAAGTGCCATATATTACGTATTTTTTCATAGAGGTGTGTATATTCTACACTTTGCCCTCTAGGGTTGTTGGTGATTTAAGAATCATATTCTCTGAGCAGTCAACGACAAATCCCAGTCAGGGCGCAAGTTTTTTGCGTGACGTAAATATATATGGTATGTGGTTTTTTTTTCTGGAAGATAGACGTGGATTAAAAATCTTATACACCTTTCTAAACTACCTTCGACGTGCATTTGCTGTACATCCAACATTGGTACGCTATCCCAGTAAGGACGCTCACGGGCTATAGCTGCAGGAAAAATAGCATCTAAGTCGCGAGTTACTGAGAAGGTAACACTGATAATATCACTGGGATGCAGTTGATTGTGTTCTTCTAATGCCTCTAATAGTTCAATAACCGCTTCCCGCATTGCTTCCCGTGTATTTTCATTTACGGTTGTTGCCCCGCGAATTGCACGCATTCGCCACTCCACGCCAAAATCCTCCTTAATTGTTAACTGTTAACCTACGGTCTATATAACCACAAAGGTTGACCACTGGTAGATAATTCAAATCCCAGCCAGTCAATCCCAGAGGCTAAAGTTGATGAACGCTGACGATTACCTGGTAAAAGGCGACTCAATAAAGGCTTGCGTTCTTCTAAAGTAAACACTGGCGTTTTTTCTGGGTCAAGATTTACGAGTTCGCACGCCCAACGACGAGCGTCTTCCTCTGTTCCCAGTCTATCTACAACACCTAATTCTAAGGCTTGCTGTCCAGTAAAAATTCGACCATCCGCAAAAGTTTTTACTGTTTCAACTTCTAAGTTACGACCTTCAGCAACTGTTTGTACAAATTGCAAGTAACTCGTATCTATCAATTCTTGCAATATATTTTTCTCTGGGTCTGTTAATTCCCGGTCAAATGCCAAAATATCTTTGTAGGGACCGGACTTTATTACCTTGAAGGAAACACCAACTTTCTCTAACAGGCGTTCTAAATTATTACCGCGCAAAATTACACCTATGCTACCAGTAATTGTACCTGGGTTAGCCATAATATGTTGAGCGCCTACACCGATATAAACGCCACCAGAAGCTGAAATATTACCGAAACTGGCAATAATTTTGATTTTTTCGCGTAACCTTTTCAAAGCGCTGTAGATTTCTTGAGAGTCACCCACTGTACCTCCTGGACTATCAATACGCAGGAGTAAAGCAGGAAATTTTTTTTCTTCTACTGTTTTAAGTGCTTCTAAAACTCTTTTGCGAGTTGCACTGGCAATCGCACCTGTAATTTCAATCTTAGCAATTTGTTTACTAGTACCGGGTTTAAAAGGCCAAACCATAATCTTTCAAAATACCTCGTAACAATCTTGTAACAACATTTAAGTTGTAATCCATAAAGTAGTAAATTAATCGCTACTCAAGGAAAAATCTATGTCATACTTAGTTTCTAAGTAAGCACAGCACTTAGTTCTATCGGTATAGAATTAATTGTTTATTTAGACACAAACGTTGTAAAGACTTTTCATTCTTAAGGATTATGCCAAAAGATTTCCAAGCTATTTATCTATAAATATCACAAAATAGAAAGTTTTATTAATATAAATTAAGCAATACTAAACCCTGTCCTCGTCAGGACGCTTTTTTTCAGTTATTGGAAGTATAAATTATTAAAGTATCAACAAAGCATTGAACAAGTAATGAAAAATTTGGCTAGTATTTGAAATCACAAGTTGCGCTTAGGAATCCAAGCGTAAAATCTGACACCGATAATGCACGTAAGTGTCAAAAAGTCCACCAACCAGGCTCCAAGCTAAAGCAATGATGAAAATACCCCCTCCAGGAGAACCGCTACCAAAAGTAGAAAGGAATTGGATGATTTGAGTGGCGATTGCACTGCCAAAATCTTGTAGGCCGGGAATATATCCCATGAAAGAGAGAATTAGTAGGGTAGCACCGACGAGAAAAATGGGGGCTAGGAAGCTAAAAATCATTGTGAGGAAAAGCGAGCGGAGGAAATTGTTGAAAATTGTCATACGGGAAAACTCCAATAAGGTAAGCAAATATGACCTATAGGATTTCAATACCTTTTTCAATTTCTACAATAATTGGGATTTGGTTAAAGCGACGGATTTGACAAAAATCTTAAGTTTTCATTAAAACAGTAAATAATCTCTGTCACTAGGATTATGATTTTTCGACCCCAACTCAAGTTTCTAAAAGCTTTGATAGTAAAGGCTTACAGCGATTAGCCATCGCGACATTTCCCAAAAAACAGTAATCCTGCGATATTTTAATTTCTGAGAGTAAGTTTAAATAAACTTAATTTTTGGTTGTTGACTGTTGGTTGTTGACTGTTGACTGCTGGTTGTTGGCCGTTAGTGGGAAAAAGAAACGCTTAACCGTTAACCGTCAACCGTCAACCGTCAACCGTCAACCATCTACAAAACTATAAAATATTGACTTTTGACTTACATTGCAATCCGTTATGATTACTGCTGGAACGCGAGAACATAAGTACGATTAACCGCAAGTAACATATAGCGAGCAATATATATGACTACATCCAAATCTAGCTTGGGAATATGGAGTCAGCGTTTGCTGGCAGCGATTTTACTAGGTGGACAGGTATTTGTTCACCTGCTGCGGGGTAAAATCCATCGACGTAATACCTTAGAACAAATGGCAGTAGTTGGGCCGGATTCGCTGTTCATAGCTCTACTCACTGCTATTTTCGTCGGTGCGGTATTCACAATCCAAGTAGCGCGAGAATTTATTAATTTCGGAGCGGGTAATGTTGTTGGTGGTGTGTTGGCACTAGCATTAACGCGGGAATTATCACCTGTATTAACAGCTGTAATTTTAGCAGGAAGAGTAGGTTCGGCATTTGCAGCAGAAATTGGCACTATGAACGTTACAGAACAAATAGACGCACTTTTGATGTTAAAAACCGACCCTATAGATTATTTGGTTATTCCTCGCGTACTTGCTTGCTGTATTATGCTACCAATTTTAACTTTATTATCTCTAATGACAGGTTTATTCGGTGGTTTGCTAATAGCGATTAATCTATACAAACTGTCTGATACAGTGTTTTTAAACTCAGCACGCAACTTCCTTGGTATGTGGGATATTACCAGTGCCATGATAAAGGCAGCTTTTTTTGGTGGATTAATCGCTGTAATCGGCTGTAGTTGGGGTTTAACAACAAGCGGAGGAGCCAAAGGAGTAGGACAATCAACCACAACAGCCGTAGTTACAGCCTTATTATTGATATTTGTCTGTAACTTCTTTTTATCGGCTGTAATGTTCCAAGGTGCTGGTAGTGGCTTAGAACACGGGTTTTAGCAATTCGCAATTTGCAATTCCCCATTCCCCATTCCCCACTCCCCATTCCCCACTCCCCATTCCGAATAAAATAGGAATAATGTTTATTAACAAAGCAATTTTTGACCGTGACTAGAATATTTACTTCTGATTCGGCATTGACCGTCGAACTGAAACCGAGTTACAACCTACCAATAGCAATAATAGTTCTCGCTATCCCATTGCTGATAGTGAATACTGTAGTTGGAGGGATTGTCGGACTCTTGGGATTGTTTCTGATGTTTCAAGCAGGAACAATCCGCTTGGAATTTAGCGCTACCGACTTAGATATTTACAGAGGTGACAAATTAATTAGACAATTTCCTTACCGGGAATGGCAAAACTGGCGTATTTTTTGGGAAAAAGTGCCCATATTGTTCTATTTTAAAGAAGTTAAAAGTATCCACTTTCTACCCATTTTATTTGACCCAAATACTCTCAAATCTTGTCTGGAACAACGTTGTCCGCGAATTTAGACGCACCACGGCAGTAGAGACGCGATTAATCGCGTCTCTACTAATCGCGTCTCTACATCATGTCTATATAATGTCTATAAAAATGTTAAAAATCACTAGTTAATAAATTGTAACTTTTAAAAGGTTATTTGTTCGCATCATTGGAATCACGTTATTTTATGAACTCAGACGAATTACAAAGCCCACAACCAATAAGTGAAACAGAAGCACAAACACAAGAGCAAACACCAGATGAGCAAATAAACAACTCACCTGTTGAGCCATCTGTTGAAATACCGAAAGTAGCACAAGTTGATTTTGTTGTCTCAGAAAATCCACAACCAATTGAAATTACTGAAAAAGAACTACAAGACTTACAGCGCACAGAAAGTGAACTGAGAGAAGAAATTGCTAAGTTACAAGCAACCTACGATAACCTGCAAGCGCAACTAAGCGAGACTCAAACAGCTTTGGGAAAAGTCGTAAAAGAAGCGTTAGAAGATTTAGAAGCACGCAAACAGACGATACAAATTTCCGTAGAACAGCTGGAACGTCGTCAAGAGCGCATACGCAACGAGATGCGAACCACTTTTGCTGGTACTTCTCAAGACTTGGCCATTCGCGTACAGGGTTTTAAAGATTACCTTGTTGGTAGCTTGCAGGATTTAGCATCAGCAGCAGAACAGTTACCACTAATGCCCTCTAAAGCCAAAGTAGAACCGGAAAGAGAAAGGGAAAGAGACAGACTTGAAGCAAGACCAGCAAAGTCAAGAGAAGGGGAAAATGACGTACCACAATTTGCTCAACAACAATTTCAGGAAACTAATAGACAAATTCGCCGTTTAATCGACCAATATCGTAGCAAACCAGATTATTACGGTCCTGCTTGGCAATTACGTCGTACATTTGAACCAGTCCATGCCGAAAGGGTTTCTAACTGGTTTTTTAACCTGGGTGGAAGAGGTGCTTTGCGGACGATGGGGAGTAGGTTGCAAAATACACTCATTACCTCCGCCGTTATTTCAATACTTTACGAGCTTTATAGTAATCGTCTCCGTGTACTAGTGTTAGCAAATTCACCAGAACGCCTAGGTGAATGGCGACGAGGTTTGCAGGACTGCTTGGGAATTGGTCGTCCAGATTTTGGTCCAGGTAGAGGAGTAGCATTATTTGAGTCTCCAGAATCATTAGCGCAAAATGCAGACAGGTTGACAAAAGGAAATCAAATGCCCTTTATTGTGATTGATGACTCAGAAGAAGAAATAAGTTTAGCCTTGTTACAATTTCCACTGTGGCTAGCTTTTGCTCCCGACCCTAAAATGATGAAGAATTTTGATGACGACTTTTAATTAAGAGTTTTGAGTTCTTTAGACAGTCAACAGTCAACAGTCAACAGTCAACAGTCAACAGTCAACAGTCAACCGTCAACCGTCAACTATGGCTATTTGGTTAAGTTTGTGTGGGGTAGTTTTACTAGTAGCTTACTTGCTGGGTTCTATACCCACTGGCTACATAACCGTTAAGCTGTTAAAAGGTATTGATATTCGCGAACTTGGTTCAGGTTCTACTGGAGCAACAAACGTCTTAAGAGCTTTGGGTAAAGGTCCAGGGGCTTTAGTTTTACTGGTAGATTCCCTCAAGGGTGTTTTGGCTATACTTCTAGTGTATTCATTGTTTCAATTGGATATGAGCCAAAGTATTATTCCCGCAACAGTAAATGTTCAAACCTGGCAACCTTGGATGGTAATCTTAGCTGGACTGGGGGCAATACTTGGACACAGTAAATCAATTTTTTTAGGTTTTAGTGGTGGTAAATCAGTTGCTACCAGTTTGGGAATTTTGTTAGCGATGAATTGGCAAATAGGTTTAGCCACTCTTGGTGTATTTGCCATTGTGGTGGGAATATCCCGAATTGTTTCCTTAAGTTCGATTTCTGGTGCTATTGCAGTTCCTATTTTTATGACACTTTTACACCAACCGCTAGCTTATATTTTGTTTGGTGTGGCTGGTGGTTTATATGTAATTGTCCGTCACAAAAGCAATATCGAAAGATTACTTGCAGGAACAGAGCCTAAACTAGGGCAAAAGTTAGTTACAGAGGAAACTAAAATACTTTAGTTCAGTGGCTTATACACGTTTAAATCTAAGTGTAAGCCCCCCTTTACCACCACCTTTAACCCCAGTACCTAATAATTTGATTTCTCCCTCTGCTGTAATTTCTACAGATAATTCAATTTCATCCAGTTGCATACCCGAATTATTCACCTTAGCTTGGTCTTCAGCACGATTGAATAACCTTCCAACTACTGATATAAAGCTAGTCATATTCCGTTCTAATGTTTCTGCACTAACTGCTACAGCCTCTTCAACGGTTTTTTTGCCGTTTGTTTGATTCTCGTTTACTCTTCTTAGTTCTCTAGTATTTCCATTGCTATTCACGTCAGGAACGTTTGTCTGGGGTGCATCAGCGGTGATAATCCAAATTGTTTCTTGATTCGGCATAAATACTTAAGAACTGTAAATTTTTAAAGTTTATACTTTGTTAGTCAAAATACAACCGTAAAATCTACAGTATTTAAAAAAAATTAATCACAAACACTGATTGGATATTGGATGGATTTCTCAGTATTAACTAAGTGTAATTACAGTTATTTCCGGACGAGCGCTAAACCTTAAATGTATTCCACTTACACCAATACCACGGTTTGTATATTCCAACATATTTCCCACTTGGTACAACCCTGAGTAATATATCTCACCCAAAGGTGGCAGCGCTAAAGGTTTGAGTCCAGGAATTCTTACTTGTCCTGCATGAGAATGCCCTGATAGCTGCAAGTCAAAACGGCCAGTTTCTGCACTAGCGGAAGCAAAATCTGGTTCGTGAGCAAGAAGAATTGCGCTTCCTTCTTTAGGTAACCTTTGCAACAATAAATCTAAGTTGCTTTTACCAGCTAAGACATCATCTACACCAGCAATATGTAATACTGCATTACCTTTTCGCAGAGTATAAACATCATTTCTCAGAGTGACGATACCGTTTTGTGTCAGCGCTTTGGCAATTTCTTCTGGTTTGGTCCAGTAATCATGATTGCCCAAGACCGCAACAGTTTTATCTTTTGGTGTCAATTGACCTATTGTGTCCCTGAGATTTGGGATAAACCTTTCGTGAGTAGCTGTAACGAAGTCTCCTGTAATCGCAATTAAATCACCTTGTTGTTGGTTAACTTTTTTGAATATTCGACTTAACCGCGTTTTGGTCATAGACTTATCGGTGTGGATATCGCTGATGTGTACAATGCGGTAACCCTTAAACTCTGGCGCTAAATGCGGTAAGGTAAGTTGCAAGTGATTAACATCAATCCAATTTGGTTCAATCCAGTAGGAGTAAAACAAGAGACACAAAAATAGGAGCAACGAGGAAGACGCTCCTATTAACGCCAACTTTAAATTGTGACGTAGCCGTCGTTTTCTTTTTTTCAAAGCTAAATATCCACTAAATATCCATCCCGAAGCATTGCCAGATTCCATGTTGTACCTTTTTTCTGAATTTGACAGGTCAATGTGACACAAAATTCGATTGGCAATTCACCCCCTGGTGTAGAGAGTGTAAATTTACGGTATCCATACCATACCGAAACCCCACAAATTGTCTCTGATGTAGTAGTATTAATAGTTCACACTAGTTTTTTCTATTCCCAATTCCCATTCCCCATTCCCCATTCCCAACTCCCAATTCCCCATTCCCAACTCCCCACTCCCAACTCCCCACTCCCCACTCCCCCTAGATACAATAAATATTTGGAGCATCAAGCATCCACTGTTGAGATATGAAATTACCTATCGTAGCTATTATTGGTCGCCCAAATGTGGGCAAATCGACCCTAGTTAACCGTTTAGCTGGGGAACAAAGTGCTATTGTTTTTGACCAACCTGGAATCACTCGCGACCGAACTTACCTTCCCGCTTTTTGGCGTGACCGTGAATTTTTGGTGGTTGATACTGGTGGTTTGGTATTTAATGACGATACTGAATTTTTGCCACATATTCGCCAACAAGCAATGGCAGCTTTACAAGAAGCAAGTGCAGCAATTTTTTTGGTAGATGGTCAAACAGGCCCAACATCAGCAGATGAAGAAATTGCTGAATGGCTAAGACGGCAACCTGTACCTGTTTTATTGGCAGTAAATAAATGTGAATCACCAGAACAGGGTTTAATGCAGGCTTCCGAATTTTGGCAATTGGGTCTAGATGAACCTCATGCCATTTCTAGTATTCATGGTAGCGGCACAGGAGATTTACTCGATGCTTTGATTCCCTATTTACCAAAAGTAGAGGATATACCAGAAGATACAGAAATTAAAGTCGCTATTATCGGACGCCCAAATGTCGGTAAATCTAGTTTATTAAATGCTTTTGTCGGAGAAGAAAGGGCGATTGTTAGTCCTATCTCCGGTACTACTCGTGATGCGATTGATACGGTTATTGAGCGAAATGGTCAAACATACCGTTTAATTGACACTGCTGGTATTCGTAAAAAGAAACATATTGAATACGGTGCAGAGTTTTTTAGCATTAACCGCGCTTTTAAAGCTATTCGTCGTGCGGACGTAGTTTTGATTGTTATCGACGCTGTTGATGGAGTCACTGAGCAAGACCAGAAATTAGCCGGACGAATTTTGGACGAAGGTCGTGCTTGTGTTTTGGTAGTTAATAAATGGGATGCAGTTGAAGAGAAAGACTCTTATACAATTTATGACTATAAGAAAGTTCTCGACCAGCGTCTACATTTTACCGAATGGTCAGAAACAATTTTTGTTAGTGCAGTCACCGGACAAAGGGTAGAAAAAATCTTGGAATTGGTTGATTCTGCAGCAGAAGCACACAAGCGTCGCGTTAGTACTTCGGTTATTAACGAAGTTTTAGAAGAAGCTGTTAAATGGCATTCACCACCGGTTAGTCGTGGTGGCAGACAAGGAAAAATCTATTACGGAACCCAAGTCAGTAGCCAACCACCAACTATTGCTCTGTTTGTCAATGAGTCCAAACGCTTTAACGATAACTATCGTCGCTATATTGAACGCCAATTTCGCCAACAATTAGGATTTACTGGTACTCCTATTCGTTTATTGTGGCGTAGCAAAAAGACCCGTGATGTCGAAAGTTCAAGTGCTAATCGCGCAGCTCGCGTTTAATAATTTTTGGGTTTTGCGTTTTACTCAAAATTCAAAACTCAAAATTTAAAATTTAAAACTAAAAAGTAATTAATGGATTTACTACGTTCCCTACCGATTGGTCTTTACTTGGAAGAGCCGCAAACTTGGCTGCATAGGCTTGACCCACGAGTCAAGTTTTTTTGGCTGATGAGTTTCTTGACTACCTATGTTTTTGCTAACAATTTGTGGCGTGTACTTTTGGTAGCTTTATTAATTTTTGCTACCTTAGCATCGAGAATTCCTCGGAGAGTCTGGCAGCAGCAAATGGGTTTTTTGCTAATGCTATCCTTTTTTGTTTTAATTATTGCCTCTATTAGTCCTGATGGGCTAGGTATTAAATATCAACCACGTTTACCAACAAGTGAACAAGTCTTAACTCAGTCAGCATCGAGTAATAAGACTGCTCCCCAAAATTCCATAGTATTTTTTAATTCTAAAGACTATCGCTATATTCCAGTTGAAATCGGACCAGTTAAAGTAACTCGACGTTCTTGGGATTTAGCAGTTAGTCTCAGTACGATTTTATTTACTGTCATCTACAGCACAAATTTATATTTATTAACAACCGCCCCAGAGGAAATTACTGCTAGTATAGAAACCCTCATGCAACCCCTGCGGCGATTCAAAATACCTGTTACAGAAATTACATTGACATTAACTTTGTCTTTGCGATTTATTCCTCTAGTTTTAGAGGAAATACAAAATTTGATTCGCTCCGTAATGACAAGGGCAATCAATTGGAAAAAATTGGGAGTCAAAGGAGCAGCTAAAGTTTGGCTTATGGTAGTCGAACGACTGTTAGAAAACTTACTCCTACGCGCAGAACAAATGGCTCAAGCAATAACAGTACGCGGTTTTACAAGTCCAAACGAACATCGAGTCAAGTGGCATGACTTACGCTTCAAATCCCGCGATTGGTTTGCGATCGCAATTTTAATTTTGTTTTGGGGAATACGCTTTGCGATTGGAACTGAAGAGTTTTGAGGGAGTGGGGAGCAATTAGCAATAAGTTAGATATACATAATGACGGTTTAGAAGCCCATCCGACAAAAAAGGATTTGGGTATTTTTGATTTGGAAGCCCTGAAGTCTTGATTAATTATGTTTTTATCGGACAAAAGGAACGTAATTGTGGCAGCATGGAAGAAGGCTTGGATTGTTATCAGCAAACACGCGGCTCCAAGTTTGGCCGTGGATAACTTTCTCTATTTTTGTCCGGTGCTTGCTGGGCGTTTTCTTGTTTAGACGCTCAGAAGTTACATATAGGGCGTATTACTCTATGCTTGACAAAAGCCATTGGTTGTGTAAGTTGCAATTTTTTTGCTTCTTAAGCAAATATTCAGACGAATAGTATTATTCTCGTCTGAACATTTCTCTTTTAGCACGAAAAAATATATGTACTCATACCTTCAGTACTAAATGAACCAGGATAACTCTGAAACTTACATTAATCACCCCACTTGGGGTCTACTCTACAGAATCTGTATGGTTGATGAGAACCAAGAACTTTTTACAACACTCTACGCTCAACGTTTATTTTTTTTGGTTACAACTGACGGAAAAGGTCTGAAATTTCAGCCTATCGGACGTACTGAAGCTAGGATGATGCTAGAAAATCGTCTGCGTACCCTGCGTCGTGCAGGACATTCTGAAGAGTACGACCATCTGCAAAGTGTTTTCCAACGCACCTTCCAATGAGTAGTTCTATTCGTACACGTATTGCCCAAGTTCTTACTTCTCTTCCACCACAAGTGCGCTTAATAGCTGTCACTAAGCAAGTGTCTTCCGATGCAATCAAAGAAGCCTACGAAGCAGGAGTTCGGGATTTTGCTGAAAGCCGCATTCAAGAAGCAGCTAGTAAACAAGTTGAGTTGCAAGACTTATCCGATATTACGTGGCATTTTATCGGAAATTTGCAAAGCAATAAAGCGAAAAAAGCTCTAGAACTGTTCCAATGGATTCACTCAGTTGATGATTTAAAATTGGCACAGCGCTTGAATCAACTTGCTGAAGAACTTTCTGTTAAACCCAAAGTTTGCCTACAAGTTAAAATCTTGCCTGACCCTAGTAAGTCGGGCTGGACAGTAACACAACTTTTGACTGATTTATCAACTTTAAATCTTTGCAAAAATTTACAAATTCAAGGCTTGATGACAATTCCACCTTTGGGATTAAAAGAGTCTGAAATTTTAGATGTGTTTTCTCGAACCACCCAATTAGCACAAGAAATCCAGGAGCAAAACTACGAGCATATTCAAATGCACGAATTGTCGATGGGTATGTCAGGAGATTATCATCTGGCAGTTAAAGCTGGAGCTACGATGGTGCGATTAGGTACTATCCTGTTTGGAGGGCGTAACATTTAAAACTAAGTCTCATTGACAATCTAATAACTGTATAAAAAAACAAGCCTTGAGTTATCAGTACCAGGGCTATTTTTTTGAAGCATTAAAAAAAACTAAAAATCTGGCCGTAGTTAATACTCTAATTTATGATATTTACAAAAGTATAGGCAAATAAAAAAAGAATAGGGAAAAACTTTCGCAATTGGATGGGTTCATGTATAATCTTAACTCATCATTGTGTTTGGGTAGTGCGCGTACGTTTATAACGGGATTGTTGCATTTACCACGCTTGTAATATATGCTACTAGCGGTGATTGGGATAACTCATGGTTATCCGCTACTTGTTGTAAAACAGATAAAGAGAAGATAGCAGCAAAGTGATTTTTTGCTACCTCAATTCAGGTGACCAGCACCCGGAGAGTAAAAAATGAATCAGATATTTTCTAAGTTAAGGGATTTTGTTGGTCTTAACGACCAAGTTGAGTACGAGGAATATTATGAAGATGGTGAGGTAGATAGTAATAACTACCAGCAACCGCAGCAACAACAGCAGCAAGCTGGAAATTTCCAGCAACCTAGCTATCAGGCACCTAATTTTCCACAAACGAACTATCAAAATTTCCAGGAACCAAGTCCCCAGCCAGTACAACAAGAGACCCCTGCTGCCAATCGACGTTGGCGCGAACCCGTGAATACAATGGAAACTGATGTAGCGGCAGGTTCAAAGGTTATGAGTAATGTTATTGGTATGCCTGGAGCTATTAACGGGATTTCTGAGGTATTGGTATTAGAACCACGTACTTTTGAAGAAATGCCTCAGGCGATTCAAGCACTGCGTGAGCGGAAGTCCGTCGTATTAAATTTAACGATTATGGACCCAGACCAAGCGCAGCGGGCTGTGGATTTTGTCGCGGGTGGTACTTATGCTCTGGATGGGCATCAAGAACGTATTGGCGAAAGCATCTTTTTATTCACTCCTAGCTGTGTGCAAGTTAGCACTCAGGGTGGCGTACTTCATGAAGTTCCCCAACCCCCTGTTCGCGCTCCTCGTTCCGTGAATACCAATACTTGGAACAACGAAGTTAATCGAGCGGCACAGTAATAAAGTTAAAATTAGTCAACAGTCTAAAGTTAAAAGTCGGGAGTAATAAAATCCAAAATCGGAAATTCTTTGTCTCTTGAATTTTTACATTGGCTATTGACTATCAAATTATTAACAAATGACCATTAAATTTGGCTTAATCGGTGGCGGGGTAATGGGTTCCGCTTTATTATCCCGTATTATCACTTGTGGTATTTACCAATCATCCCAAGTTATAGTCAGCGAACCTCAAGCCTCACGCCGTAGTTTTTTAGAGCAGCAATATGGCGTAGTTACGACTACAGATAATTCTGCTGTTTTTACTCAAGCTACTGATGTGATATTTTTGGCGATAAAGCCCCAGGTTTTTAGTGCGATTGCTATAGAATTGGTAGATGCTATCAATATAAATATCAACAATGGTTTTTCGTCATTGGTGATTTCTATTTTGGCAGGCGTATCTTTACATAAACTAGAAGCAGCTTTTGCTAAATTACCTATTATTCGGGCTATGCCTAATACTCCTGCGACTGTAGGTGCGGGAGTCACTGCTATAACTGCTGGGACTAATGCTGATTCTCACCATTTGGAAACTGCACGAAAAATTTTTTCAGTGGTGGGGGAAGTTGTGGAAGTCCCCGAAAGTCTTATGGATGCTGTCACTGGACTTTCGGGGAGCGGTCCGGCTTATGTGGCAATTATGGTTGAAGCACTTGCTGATGGTGGTGTCGCGGCTGGTTTACCTAGAGTGATTGCTCAGCAGTTGGCGTTACAAACTGTGCTGGGGACGGCAAAATTGCTTTCGGAAACAAAACTTCACCCAGCAGAATTAAAAGACCGCGTCACTAGTCCTGGTGGAACAACTATTGCAGGAGTATCTGAATTGGAAAAAGCCGCATTTCGCTCAGCTTTAATTGAAGCTGTCAAAGCTGCTACTATTCGTTCTCAAGAGTTAGGGAAATAATTTATTTTAAGCAATTATTGTTGAGCGATGACAACAAATGTAGCGACGAACAATAACAAATAACCAATAATAATGTACAATTAAAATAATATCTGTCGGGGATGCTTTTGGGGGCAGGCTAAATACAAAATCCCTTTCAGAGATTAAAAAAATATAAAAATCAGTCTGGTTTAATTATTAATTAAGTGAGTTATACTGCGCTGTCTCCAGAACTTGACCTCAATTCTATATTCCCCTTTGAGCTTGACCAGTTTCAGTTAGACGCAATTGCTTCCCTTAATGCTGGGAATTCCGTAGTAGTTTGTGCGCCGACTGGTTCAGGTAAGACTTTAATCGGGGAGTACGCTATTTATCGCGCTCTTGCACGAGGAAAACGTGTATTTTACACAACTCCTTTGAAGGCGCTATCGAATCAAAAGCTACGGGATTTTCGGGAAAAATTCGGTCATGATTTAGTCGGACTATTAACTGGCGATGCTTCTATAAATAGGGATGCGCCAATTTTAGTTATGACTACAGAAATTTTCCGAAATATGCTTTATGGCACATCCATCGGACAAGTCGGAACCTCCTTGGTAGATGTGGAGGCAGTTGTTCTGGATGAGTGTCATTACATGAACGACCGTCAACGAGGGACGGTTTGGGAAGAGTCAATTATTTATTGCCCACAGGAAATTCAGCTGGCAGCACTTTCCGCGACTGTTGCGAATAGTGACCAGCTAACGGACTGGTTAAATAAAGTTCATGGTCCGACAGATTTAATTTATTCTGATTTTCGTCCTGTTCCTTTAGAGTTCTACTTCGGTAACAGTAAGGGACTGTTCCCATTACTGGAAGATAACAAAAAAGCGATTAGTTCTCGTCTGAAGAAAAGAGGCAAAAGGGACGGAGACAGAAAAACTATTGCTAGAGCTGAAACTCCGACTATAGATTTTATCCTCAGCAAACTCCACGAGCGGGATATGCTACCGGCGATTTACTTTATATTTAGCCGTAAAGGATGTGATAAAGCAGTCGGAGAATTAGGGGATTTGTGGTTGGTAAACCAAGATGAAGCGCGGGAATTACGTAGGCAGATTGATGATTTTTTAACTCGTAATCCAGAGGCTGGGCGTCCTGGGCAAGTAGGGCCTCTTTATCGGGGTATTGCTGCTCACCACGCTGGAATTTTACCTGCTTGGAAATCGTTGGTAGAAGAGTTATTCCAACAGGGTTTAATAAAGGTAGTATTTGCGACTGAGACTTTAGCAGCGGGAATTAATATGCCCGCTAGAACCACTGTTATTTCTAGCCTTTCTAAACGTACCGATACCGGACACCGTTTGCTAAATGCGTCAGAATTTTTACAAATGGCGGGACGGGCAGGTCGTCGGGGGATGGATAAAGAAGGTCATGTAGTAACGTTGCAAACTCCTTTTGAAGGGGCAAAAGATGCAGCAGATTTGGCAACTCGTAAAGCTGACCCCTTAAAGAGTCATTTTACGCCGAGCTACGGGATGGTACTAAATTTACTACAGACTCATACTCTAGAAAAAACAAGAGAATTGGTAGAACGCAGTTTTGGGCAGTATTTAGCGAATTTACACCTAAAACCGCAGTTTGATTTAATTGACCAGATGCAACAACAGCTGGGAATACTTTCCGAAGAAATTGCAGCAGTAGATGAAGCTGATGTCGCACGTTATGAAAAATTGCGAGAACGCTTGAAAGTCGAGCGTCAAATATTGAAAACCTTGCAAGAGCAAGCACGGGAGACTCGCGGTTCGGAAATGACGATGCTCTTGAGTTTTGCCGTTTCCGGGACATTACTGAGCTTAAAAGGTAAAAATATTCTTGTTTCTAAACCCATAACTGCTGTTTTAGTTGGGAAGACACCCGGTTCTGGACAAGCACCGTATTTAGTTTGTTTGGGTCAGGATAACCGTTGGTATGTGGCAACGACGGCGGATGTAGTAGATTTGTATGCAGAAATTCCACGGATTGATATATCGCCAAGTTTGTTACCACCAGCAGAAATGCCTTTAAAGCCTGGACAGTCACGAAAGGGTAATCAGGAAACAAGTCTAATTGCGGTGCAAATTCCGGTAGACCCCGGTAATTCGTTGAGTGCTCCATACGAAGTGATGGAACAAATGCGACGGGTGGAAGCATTGCAAGAACAAATTCAAGCTCATCCTTTGCATCAAACTGGTAGCACGGCTGGTCTGTTCAAACGTCGAGCGCGTTATGAGGAAATACAAGAACAGTATTTGGAGTTGCAAGCGGAAGTTGAGCAAAAGTCCCGGCAATATTGGGAAGAGTTTATTAATTTAATTACAATTTTGCAGCATTTTGATGCTCTGAATGAGTTATTACCAACTAACTTAGGACAAATTGCGGCATCACTTCGCGGTGAAAATGAATTATGGTTGGGTTTATCGTTAGCTAGCGGTGTGTTAGATAATTTAGACCCGCAACATTTGGCTGCGGTCGTAGCTGCTTTGGTAACTGAGACTCCTCGTCCTGATACTTTTGTTAAATTTAGTTTATCTTCAGAAGCCGATGAAGCTTGGTCGGGGTTGCAAAAAATTCGTCGCTCTGTGTTGAAGGTGCAATATCGACATGGTGTGGCTTTACCTGTAGGCTTAGAAAATAGGTATATTAATTTAATCTCTGTGGTGGAACAGTGGGCTTTGGGGATTGACTGGACGGAGCTTTGCGAAAATACCACTTTGGATGAGGGGGATGTGGTAAGGATTTTACGTCGCACTCTGGATTTGTTGTCGCAAATTCCCCATGTGCCTAATTTGTCATCAGCTTTGTATCGTAATGCTCACCGAGCTATGCAGTTGATTGATAGGTTCCCTGTGAATGAGGTTGTGGAGTAGGGAGTAGGGAGTAGGGAAGACAAAATTACCTTATCCATAAATAAAAATAAATAAAACTTGACTTAGAGTAACATATAAGTTACCGTAATATCTAGTACAAATCGGCGGAAATAAGGCAACAATTAGTACTAGACAAAAAGCTTTTATTATAAGCTTTTGCACCTTCTGCCCTCTGCCTTCGTACTTCTGCCTTCATGTACTAGTATGGAAATCCAAGAATATATTAGAGAAGATGGTTCAAACCCTTATCAAAAATGGTTCGATGGCCTGGATGCCACCGCTGCGGCGAAGGTGACAGTTGCTAAGTCTCGTTTAGAGTTAGGCAATACATCAAGCATCAAATGGTTTGATGGAATCGGCGAATACAAAATTGATTGGGGACCAGGGTATCGGATTTACTTGGCAATGGATGGTAAGGAACTTATCGTCTTGTTTGGGGGTGGAACCAAGAAAGGTCAGCAATCGGATATTGAGCAAGCTAGAGAACTGTACCAAGAGTACAAAAGGCGAAAGAAAGCGGCTAGTGAAGAAGAAGAAAAAAAAGAAGAACCTGAGAAAAAAAAGAGAAAAAAGAAGTAACAATTATGACATTAACAAGAGATTTCAAAGAAACGGTTCATGCGCGAGTGCAACGAGATTCAGCATTTGCAGCAGCTCTACTTGATGAAGCTATTTCCCTCTTTCTTAACGGTGAACCAGAAACAGCAAGACTTATATTGAGAGACCTTGTAAATGCGACTGTAGGTTTTGAAGAACTTGCAATTGAAACATCTAAGCCGAGCAAGAGTCTTCACCGGATGTTATCAGCAAAAGGCAATCCTACAATGGATAATCTGACCGCTATCCTCAATGTTCTTCGTAAAAAGCTTCATGTAGATATTAAAGTTCAGACTATTTCATGTCTATGACTACTAGATATCCAACAAAATAAAATTCAGTTATTGTGCGTTTCGCTGCCATACCTCTTCCTCAACCTCAAAGCAGTCTGACACAATATTGAGGTCGCGTTCTGCACGCCAGTCTGACATAATATTGAGGTCGCGTTCTGCACGACGGATAGCACCTTCTTTCAGTTGCTGTCGTAGTTTTTCTTTCTGAATTTGAGCAATGTAGCTTTTGCCAACAGTAGAACAGCTAAAAACCTTCTACACTTGAGGATTATAGTCTGGGTGAGCTTTGGAAGAAGAACCTTCTAGCTGGGAGGCCTCTGCCTGTATCCGCAAGCTAAGGTTATAGGGATTTACAAAAAAATAAATTATCCCATCTTGTAGAACGAGCGTCTCGCTCGTTTCTAGTCAAAAGCGAGCAAGATGCTCGCACTACAAAAAAATTGGGATATTTTTTTACTTGGAAGTCCCATAATACAAATAAACGCTGTGAAATACCTACACCCAAGCAAGCTTAGGGTGTAGGCTTCTTAAGAAGTCGCAGCCTGCTTCAAAACTTCCAAAGCATTTTTGAGTGACGACTGACCACCGCCACTATAAATATCATATGTTAGTAGCCCAATTGATTTTATCAATTTGGCACTATTATAATCTCGTGGAATACTTTCACCACATTGGCAATCATGATGTCTATTACTTAGCTCTTTTCCAACTTTAGTGAAACATTTATTGCAATACTGAGAAGTACCACGAGCATCAATTTTAATAACACGTTTGCCAAGCTTATAGGCTACCCAGTCTAAGCACTTAATAAATTGGGATAAAGCTGCATCTGATAAGCTCAAATTTAGGCCTGATTTTGCACTTTGATTATTCGGTAGATAGACACCTTCATTATTAATTTTAGGTGCTACACGTCTAATTAAATTTTTGAGCGCTAAATCTTCTACAAAGATGACATCAGCTTTTTGAAATAGCTTGTATGCTAATTTAAATTGCCAATCTAATCTTCTTCTTGCAATCTGATTATGTAATCTCGCAATTTGATTTTTCAGGCGACACCAGGCAATACTATGCTTCTCACGTTTAGCCAATTTTTGCTGTAACTTTTCAAGCTTGGCTAACGATAACCGTAACCAACGTGGAAATTCAACATGCTCTCCATTTGATAAATAACAGTAAAATTCAAGCCCTAAATCAATTCCAATACTGTTTTTTTCAGTCGGGCATATCTCTACATCCGCTACAGGTACTTTTTTATCTTCAAGTGTGATATTTAAATACCAACCATCACTTTTTTTGATAACAGAAACTGTCTTAACTGAAAACCCTTCTGGAATTGCTCTGTGAACGTTAATTTCTACTTTGCACAGTTTTGATAATTCTAGATAATTAACTCCTGTTTCATCTTTACTAAAATCGTTTACTGACATTTGAGTGTAAGTAAAAGAGTTATAGTAATGTTTTCCTTTGAACTTAGGACGACCGCTACGTTTACCATTTTTATCTCCATTAATATATCTATTCATTGCACTGTCAACTCGTTCTAAAACATTTTGTAGAACTTGAGAATGCAATTTTTTATATTCTGAAAATAACTTTTTAGTATTAGGTAAGTCGTTTTGTTGTACTGTGTTCCAATCTACATAACCATTTTGGATATTCGAGTGTACATCACCTTTTTTAGTAATTGGATTACCCAAGTCGTCCTTTTTACGACCATCTCGTTTCTGTACCCGTTCTAAAGGAATATTTTTGTATATCTCTTCAACTGATACAATTGATTGAGTCAAATCGCATCTATCAGTTGCACAACGAGTCGATTCAAACCATTTGAACCTTTCAGCTAACCTATAGTTATATTGCCGACGGCACAGTTCTAAAACTGACTCAAATTCTCGAACTTGTGCTTTCGTTGGATATGCTTTATATTGATACGTTAGCTGCATAATTGCTGGTTATCTTTCTCGACCTAGTTCAATTATATTATATTTTGCTCTCAAAACTATAAATCAGTCAATAAATAATAATTATGCTTACTATTATTTTAGTAAGAATTATTTATTTGAACTTGTATAATTTTTTATATATTGTGCCTTATATCCCATCACTAACCTTACGGTATAGTGAGGGACTTACGGCACGAGAGTTAATTGCAATTCTATGGAAGCTGCAAAAACAATTAACACAGAAGTAACATTGCCTATTGAGCTGTACGAAGCGGTCGTCCAACAAGCACGGACACATGGACATTCTGTAAGTGGAGAAATTACTGCGCTGCTGACTCCTTTGTTGATAAATGTACCCACTGAATTGGCTCAAGAGTTTGTGGCTTGGGAAGCTGCTAGTGATGAAGATTGGCTAGGTATGGAAGCGACACTAGCATCGTAAATAGGATATTGCTTTTAGTCCTCTTTAGAGGACTTTCGCTATTAGACAGAGAATTCATTCTCTGGCGTTTGAGGGCTTTCTGTCCAGGTATCTGGATTTTTTGAATTTAGGGATTTGCAATTAAAAAAAATCTATTTGTTTTGTGGGATGGGCTTCCAGCCCGTCTATTTGTTTTGTGGGGTCTATTCCAAGCAAGGCGGTTCGGGATGCCCACCCCACAAGAGGAGCAATTTATTTTTTGAAAGTTCTTTAGTAGTTTCTACATACATGGTCTGACCCCTCACCACTAATAAATACTCCCTAACTATAATTGTTACATCAAATATCAACCCCATTTTCAACCTACCAATATAAGGGAGGAAAGAGCTAGGGGTTAAGATTTTCGATGTCAATAGATGCAAATAACTGAGGATGTTTTGATGCTGAAATCTATTAGCCATTAGCCATTAGCTAACTGCAACAGCTTTCTGCCGATAGCTTTCATGAACTGGCATTTTGCCTTTTGTTCCATTAGCGGCAAAACCAAGTACATTAATTCGGGAAACTTTCAAGCTTTCCATTGCTTGCTTCAATGCGGAGCGGTCTGTTTGGTCGATTTTTGCTACTAAAAGAATGCCGTCTGTATGAGGTGCGATTAAATTAGTGTCTGCTAATCCAATTAATGGAGGGGTGTCATAAATTACTAAGTCAAATTGCTTTCTCAGGTCAGCCATTAGTAATCTCATTTTTTCTGAGGATAATAGCTTGGTTGCATCTGGTGGTACTGGGCCAGCTGCAATCATGGAGAAATCATTGATTCCTGGTACTTGTTGAATTACTTGTTCGAGTTTTACGCTTCTGGAAATTAAGCTGCTTAGTCCCCAGACGTTGTTTAAGCTGACTACAGATTGCTTGTCTGGTCGGCGCATGTCAGCGTTTACTAGTAGTACTTTTTGACCCATTGCTGCTGCTACTCTGGCAAGATGGAATGCAACTGTGGATTTTCCGTCTCCTGGTAATGCTGAAGTAACAACGATGGAGCGGATGGGTTGGTCGGAACTGAGCAGTTGAAGGTTGGTGTTAATGACTCTAAATGCTTCTAGGAATGCTTCGGATGGATATTTATTGTTATAGTTCTCGTTGGGTATTAGATTCTCTTCTGTAGAGTCTGAATCTACGGCTTGTTCGGTTTTAAAGATTGGGGCTTGATTTTTTTGGAGTAGCTTTTCAAAAGGGATATTACCTAATAAAGGCAATTTCAGTTTTTCTTGTAGAGTTTCGACTCGGTGGTATGTGTTATCGAGTTTTTCGATGAGTAAAGCTGCGCTAATTCCCAGAAATAAACTGCCGAATAATCCTAACAACAAGTTACGTTCAATATTTGGAGAGACTGGTTTTTTTGGTAGTTCTGGTGCTTGAATTAATTGCCAAGGAAGTTCGCTTTGTGCTGTCTTAATTTGCAGAGTTTCGCGAGTACTCAAAAAACGATTGAGGCTATCGGTCGCGATGTTTAATTCCTGTTGAATTTCCGCATACTTTCTAGCTAATAATGGTAGCTGTTTTTCTTTTTGGACGAGTTTTTCTTGCTTTTGTAAAAGGTCTCGGCTTTGTGCTTCTAAATTTTGAACCTCAGCAGTGGCTCTTGTTAGTTTGGTATTGTATGTAGTTTGTGCTTCTTGTTGTAGTAAAGGTAGTAATTTTTCCCGCCTTTCTCTTAAGTTCTCAACTGCTGGGCTACCCTCTTGAAAACGAGTCAATTCTTGAGCAATCTGAGCATCTAATTGTCGTACTTGTTTCACTAAGTCCTGATATGTCAGTGATTCATTTAGTATTGCATTTGCAGTCTGTCTCTTTTGCATGTTGAGGAAGTTAGCACGAACCAATGATAGCTGTTGGTCAATTTTTAGTCGTTGCTCATTTAATAGTCGAGTTTCAATTGCTATATCTTCTCTTTGAGTATCTGGGTTGGTAAATTGATATGCTCGTCGAAAGTCTTGCAGTTCTTTTTGTAGACCTTCTACTCGCTTTCTCAGGGGTGGAAGTTGTTCGTCAACGAATTGCTTTCCTTGGCGCAATTTGGTTTGTTGCTTTTCTAGGCTATATTTTAAGTAATAATTGGCAAGTTTATCTAAAACGGTTTTAATTTTTTCGGGATTATTGCTTTGATAGCGTACGTCTATAACCTTGGTTTCAGCTACACGAGTGATACGAAGAGATTTGGCTAAAAAATCACGGGTCATTCCACTGTAAGATGTTTGTAATTCTTTGGCTACCTCTGCTAATAGTTCTGGACTCTTGAGTACCTGAATTTGAGTTTCGTAATCAAGAGTTGGTTTTTGGTTGTTGGGGTTGTTATTAGATGCTACGTCGGGTACGCTTTCATCGTTAGTTACAGGTTCGACTAATAACCGAAAATTACCTTCATAATCCGGTTTCTGACTAAGTGTTAAGCTTGCAACAGCGAGCATCATAGTTGTGACGACTCCTGCAATGATTATCCCCCGTCGGCGTAAAATACCGAAAAACTCGTCTGAGTCTTTATCATCACTTTGTTCGCTTGTTAATGGCAAAGATTGGTAATGAAGCAATTTTTCTACAGACTGACTGTTACCTTCAGAATTTGACAGTCGTGAATAGGGTTTTTCCATAATATGTGTTGGTAGAACTGTTGATAGAACTCTGTGTGAGGCATTTGATTTAGCAATTATTGGCAAGCAGAGGGTTTGATGGTGATTTGATGGTGATTTGTAATATCAGCGTAATCTAGAACATTTGAATGAGTACAGATGTTTGTCCTGTTGTTAAAGTTCTGCGCTGTAGAAAGTAATTAGTTAGGTCTGCTTTTTAAATAACTGCTAGTAATAGGGTTCCCAAGAATGCTGGAAAAATAACGGGAATGGTAATAAAGTTTTGATTTATTTTTCAAAAGCCTTAGTTTATCTGGGCTTTGGGGTTTTTCAATTACGTGGGAAACAGACCCAGGATTTGCCAATAGTAGGGGGATAGGAGTATTCGGTCAAGGATGTTTGATATCTGGTCTAATAGTTACCGCGAGCATCACAAAAACCTGTGTAAATTTATTTTCGTTTTGTAGTGCGGGCTTCCAGCCCGCTTTTCGGACAGGGGGGAGCAAGATGCTCCCGCTTTCCGGTCAGCAGGGAGCAAGATGTTCCCATAGTTTCCCAATACTGCTCGGTTAAGGATTTTTGGTGGTGATTCAGGGTACGTAGAGACGCGATTAATCGCGTCTTTCCGGCTAGGGTAAGGCGGTGTCTGCCTTACCCTAGGCTTCAGGGTATGTAGAGACGCGATTAATCGCGTCTCTACAAGGTTTTTGGGTTATCGAATTTTCTTAACCGACAAGTATTGCATAATTTCCTGCATTCTCTTAGCAATTAGCTAATGGCCATTAGCAATTTAGTAATAAGAGTGTGACATCTTTTTAGGTTTGTTTTATTATGGTAATTTTGGTAGACGCAACCTTTTCTTTTAAGTCGTTTCAGCTTAGTAAAAACTGTGTCACCTATTTAACCTTTTTAAGTCTATAAGGTAAGCAAAGCAAATATCAGGTAATTTCTTATGTTTCGTTTGTCTTGTTATATCTTTAAACTGGAACTTTAAATTGACAAAATCTGTCGATATTAACAAATAAATTTCTATTGTGCCGAGTTTTTAACACTAAATTTTTAACACTACATATATCCGCATAATTTATTTCTTTGACTTTAGGTAGAGAGATGTAATTAAGTATCACCTTTAGGCAGCTAGGATGCTTCTCCAGTAAGCTTTAAAGATTCTATTATAGTTATATTCATGGTCATCTTAGTATCCTTATTCGGAGATATTAAGTGAATACACCGAGGTGATACTTACTAATAACGAGATATAAAAAATAAGTGTTATGCCTGGTTCCTGAGATTGGAAGTAAGTACATTATTACACCTTAGTCAGATTAAACTATGGCTATTAGGAGAAAGGCAAAACATTACTTTAAGCTTGCCTATTAACAATTTATTTGTTTACCAGATTATATAATAAATAATTATAAAACACTTTATTAATTTGTCTGGACAACAACAAAAAAGGTTGTTTTTATCAAGCATAAATCTGTAGATTAAGACTCATTTTAATATTGGGATAGCCTCTGTCGTTTGCTTTTGACAAGTAGTTTAAATTGGATGAATAAGTCTATGGTTTCAAATCAAGAGACTAAAAAAAAAATCTAAATGATTACGAACTATCGGAGGGGAAACAAAAGCAGTCTTCTGCTATTGAAAAGCCAATTAAATTGTCTGTAGTGACTCAGTTTTTCCCTCCGGACTATGCTGCTACAGGACAGTTGATTGAAGAGTTAGTTAAGCAATTGGGTTTACAAGGAGTAGATATTGAGGTCTTCACTGGTCAGCCCGGTTATGCTTATGGAACATCTCACGCTCCTGCTATAGAACGGATAGGTCGAGTTGAAGTTCGGCGATCGCGTGCGTCTCAACTTGGTCCACAAAGGATTCGAGGCAAAGCGGTGAGTGGAATTATGTTTGTAATACGTGCTGCTATTCACTTAATCAGACATATTCATCGTCATGATGTGTTGTTGGTGACTACTGCTCCTCCATTTTTGCCTGTGATTGCATACCTGGCTCATGTGTGCTTTGGTATATCTTTTATTTGCATACTCTATGACCTTTACCCAGATATTGCGGTGGAGTTGGGAGTTATTCCTAAACATCATTGGTTGGCAAAATTTTGGCTTTCTGTGAATCGAAAGATTTGGCGTGCAGCTAAAGGGATTGTGGTTCTTAGCCCAGAAATGAAAAAGCGTGTAGTCGCAAATTGTCCGGATATTGCGGATAAGATTTCTGTGATTCATAGTTGGGCTGACCCAGATTTAATTGTCCCGATTGCTAAGGATGAAAATTGGTTTGCTTGGAAGCACGATTTGGTGAAAAAGTTTACTGTGCTTTATTCAGGCAATATGGGTAGATGCCATGACATGGATACTATCTTGGAAGCTGCTAAGTTATTGCGTTCGGAGCCAATTCAGTTTGCTTTTGTCGGGAGTGGGGCTAAGTATAAGGAATTAATTAAAGAGGTGCAGCAATTAGAACTGGGAAATTGCTTGTTTCTACCATATCAAGACAAGGATGTACTGCCCTATTCTTTGACTGCTTGTGATTTGTCTTTGGTGAGTGTAGATGTTGGGTTTGAAAGTCTAGTTGCACCAAGCAAACTTTATGGTGTTTTAGCTGCTGGTAAACCTGTGGGAATTATTTGTTCTCAAAATTCATACCTAAGAGAGCTGATTGCTGATGCTAAGTGTGGCGATAGCTTTGAGAATGGGGACAGCTATGGGTTGGCTAAATTTATTCGTGTTCTCAGTAAAGATACACAATTAGTTGAGCGTATGGGTGGGGCTGGACGCGAATATCTGGAAAAACACTTTACACCTGAAGTGATATCTAAAGAATACTTAGATGTTTTGCAGCGGTCTGTTACTTCAGAGTATGCAGATGGAGTATTGGAAATAGGGTAAGGAGTACTTACGAGTTCGGTGTGCGGGAATAAATAAATAGAGTGCAGAGTAGGGAATGGGTCTGCCTGTACAAATGCTTTTGAGTCTGTTGTGTATTTATCTCGGTTTTTCCCTAACGATATGCACGACAAATGAATAATGAATTGACGTACATTATTGGGAGCAATTTTCTCAATTATTTGAAAATAGGTAATATTCTGTAGAAACCCGTACTACCGAACTTTACATCAGGATTTATACGGATGACCCACAGTATTTAAATTGTTTAGATAGACAGGAGTAAAAAGTGAAAGATAAGTTATAAATAATTACTTGAACAGTAACCAAGTAGTTTTAGGGAAGGAAAGGCATTTAGTCGAAATATAATTGACTTTGATGTCGTTAACTTTAAATATATAATTATTATGCGTTTAGCTTATTTTGTTTCTCACCCCATTCAATATCAAGCTCCTCTTTTACGTTACATTGGAGCAGACCCAGATATTCAACTGAAAGTATTTTTTTATAGTGATTTCTCCCTTAAAGAATATAAAGACCCTGGCTTTGGCAAGTCGATTAAGTGGGATATTCCACTTATAGAGGGTTATGATAGCCAGTTTTTAGATTGTTGGGGTAGTAAGCAAAGAGAAAACTTCTTTCGGCAACCAATTGCGAAAGATATTTTTCAGCAATTAAAGGTAGGTAAATTTGATGCAGTTTGGGTGCATGGATGGTCTTGGCTCTGTAGTATACAAGCAATTTTAGCTGCAGAACAATTAGGTATTCCAATTTTACTGCGAGGTGAGTCGAATGGCTTACGAGAACCAACTGAGACTATTAAGAAAACTGCAAAACAGGCATTTCTAAAGTGGTTATTTAAAAAAGTTTCTGCATTTCTTTATGTTGGGAGTTTAAATCGGCAGTTTTACCAAGGTTACGGAGTTAGTGAAGAACATCTATTTCCACTACCTTATGCTGTTGATAATGACTATTTTCAACAACAAGTAACCTTAGCTAGTGCTGACCGAGAGGAACTGCGTAGGTCATTAAATTTGGAACCTGGTAGACCAATCATTTTGTACGCAGCTAAATTAATAGAGGTTAAGCGGCCACAGGATTTACTCGCAGCATATCAATTATTATCACCAGATGGGATACAAGAACCATTACCATATTTGTTATTTGTAGGTGATGGAGTTTTAAGACATCAGCTGGAATTGGAGGCCAAAAGAACAGGTTGGAATTCAATTAGATTTCTGGGTTTCCGAAATCAGTCAGAGATACCAGCTATGTATGACTTATGTGATGCTTTTGTCCTTCCTTCTAGCTTTGAACCTTGGGGATTGGCAATTAACGAGGTGATGAACGCAGGAAAAGCTGTGGTTATGAGTGACCAAGTAGGTTGCGCTCCTGATTTAGTTTTGGATGGTGAGAATGGATGTATTTTTCCTGTTGGAAATATTGAGGCACTTGCTAAGGCAATTGAATGGGTGATTATTAATGCGAATAAAGCAGGTAAAATAAGTCTTAAACAAATACAAAAGTGCAGTTTTAGAGAAGATATTAAAGGGCTGAAGTCGGCACTAAAACAGTTAACTTTTGAAAATGGCTGAAGGGGTAATGTAATTAGTTCTCAAGAGGGTTCAATATTATGAAAGTTTCTTATCGCACTATACTCTATGATAATTACTTTTCAAATCATAGTACTCAAGTAAATACAATACAAGCAACTCTATGCCATAGAAAATACTACAACGATTATTTTTTAAGCAAGTTTTTGCCATTAGATAAAAACATTAATATTCTAGACCTTGGCTGTGCCTATGGTTCTATACTTTCCTCCTTAAAAGCTTTAGGTTATTCAAATTTTACAGGAGTAGATTCTTCTAAAGAAGCCATTAATTTATTAAGTTCAACAGATTTTGCTCATAAAGTAGTTGAATCTGATATCGTTGAGTTTTTGGAAAAATCAGTTGTTCAGGGCTTAAAATGGGATGTGGTGTTAGCAATTGATATATTAGAACACTTTAGTAAAGATGAACTTGTAAAAGTTTTGTGTTTGTTGAATAAAGTGGTCAAGCCTCAAGGGCAATTAATCATTAAAATACCAAATATGCAAAGTCCTTTGTTTTCAGGAACTATTGCATTGGGAGACTTTACCCACGAAACATTTGTTACTCCTGCAAGTCTATCTCAAGTCTTAAAATCTTGTGGATTTAATACAGTTGAAGGCTACGAAGCATATCCAGTTCCTTACACATTCATTAGTACTATCAGGCATTATTTATGGAAAATTGTAAGAATTATTTACACATTTCTATATGCCATAGAAACAGGTTCATTTGATAATTCAATGATTTGGAGTCGAAGCTTTTTTACTACAGCGAGGAATCAGTGATGTCTAAACAGTTAAACATTGGTGTGGTAATTCCTTCTTACAATGAAGGGAACGATTTGATAGAAACTTTACAGGCAATCTTTAATCAAACTTCTCCTTTTGCAGAAGTAATAGTTGTTGATGACTCGTTAGATGGAACTGAACAGCTAGTTCAATCTACTTTTGGTGATAAAGTTAAATTAGTTCATCGGGATAGTCCACAGGGACGTTGTTCAGCTCGCAACTTAGGTATGCAGATATCTACAGCGGATGTAGTTGTTATCTTAAATGCTGACGTTCACTTACCTCCAGACTTTTGTGCAACACTAAAGCTAAAATACAGTACTGAAAACTGCGATGCTTTAGGAGTGGAATTATTTATAGAGAATACTACTCATCCTTATCCAAGATATTTATACGCTCAGCACTTGGGTTTGAAGACAGATAGTATCGGTTGGACAGAAGGTTTCTCTGTACGTCGTTCGTTCTTTTTAAAGACTAAAGGTTTTCCAGAAGGGTATCCTTTATCTATTTTAGCAGGAGAAGATGCTGAGTGGTTTTTTGACTTACAGCGTACAGGAGCAAAAATTTGTTCTGACTTTAATTTAAAAGTTAATACGGTAATGCCTGAAGATTGGGAAACTATTAAAAGTCAAATTAAGGGTCGTGCATCTTTACGTACTTGGCATTTTGTTTACGACAAAGCTTTATTAGAGTTACTGCTGCGCTCAATAATAAAGCAAAGTCGGCGATTATTTACATTAATCACAGTTCTACCTTTTATCTTACAAGTAGTTAGATTGTGGAGGAACTTTAATCATGGTTGGAATGATATATTGCATTATGGAAAATACCAGCTATATGTTGATTTATTAAGAACTTATCAAGAATGGCAAGACATTAGAGTTTTTGTTAAATTACATAGACAAAATGGTTGGAACATATTTGAAATTTTTTTCAAACCTCCATCTCAATTAGTATCTAAGACACCAGTAAACGAATTATTATGCTAGACTACACTGATTTATCTCTAAAGGATTTTCGCTTTAATCCTCATCTTGGAACATCTACACGCGACCATTTACGCGATTTAGCTGACTCTTTACTCAGAAGACCTCTCTATAAGCTAATTTACAGTAAAAAATTTGCTCATCTACCCTATCCAATTGATTTAGTACTTCCTGAAAAAGGCATGTCAACATTAGCGAGGAGACAATGGGTAAATAAGCACGTTACTTTAAAAAACTCACGTATACTGGTAATTGGCTGTGGGGATGGTTGGGATTTTGGTTCATACCTTCGCTTTCAGCCTAAGGAAATTATAGGTATAGATTTGTATAATTTTTCCAATTCCTGGCAACAAATTCAAGATTACGTTGAACAAAAGGATTTACCAACAAAAGTATCTTTTCATCAATTAGATATAGCCGAACTAAATAGGGCGGAATTTGGTGAGTTTGATGTTATTTGTAGCGATGCAGTATTTGAACATTGTCAAGACCTTAAAAGTGTACTGAAAGCTTTATACACTTTACTAGAGCCTCAAGGGATTATTTATGCTAGTTATGGGCCTCTTTGGTATTCTTGGGGTGGGGATCACTTTTCTGGTCGCGGTGGAATTGAGAAAGGATATAATCACCTATTATTAGAGCCTAGAACATACCAAGAATATTACTATAACAATTTGCGAGATGATGCTTTTGAAGTACAAAATGGTGGTCGTTACATTGAGTTAGATTTATTCAGTAAGTTATCAACTCAAGAATATATTGATTTATACAAGCAAGTAGGTTTTAAATTGGAATCACTCATTATTGAATTCAGCCAACAGGCAGAAGCTTTGCAATCAACACCAATATTTAAGCGCATTTTAGAAAGGCACTCTCAATTAATAGTTGATGATTTTAAAATTAAAAGTCACATTCTCCTCTTAAGGAAAGGAGAAGTACATTAAATCATGATTTTTGTCTATAAAATTTTAAGTCTAAAATCTGTCTAATTTAATTATGGAAGTTTTACTTCATACATCGCCCATATCAAAATATACACGTAATACTGATATGCGTTACCTGTATAAATTTATAGATGGAAACTCATTTTTTCCAAATACAACCTTTCATATTAATTCTGACTACTTAACAGGTAGCATTGATTTACTCCAAATTACTGGGCAACGTTTGCTTTCAAAAATTGGTATTTCAACACAAAAGAATTCTCACCTTTATTACTTAAGTTGCTTGAGTTATCTACCTATTTTTCAAGAAAGGAACTGTAACTGTGAAATTATTCTAGTACATGGAAACTTTCCTATCAGCAATTCTAAAAAATTACCAGCTATCATCTGGGAAACGGGAATGTTAGGACTAGAGTATTTGAAAAATTATTATTTTCACCCTGAAGAAGCCGAGCTAGCTTGGAAAATAGAAAAAGAGCAAAAGCTCCGTCTAGGGAAAAAAGCTGCTTTTATCGGAATTAGCCATCCAGAAGCAGCAGATAGGTTTCGCAAATATTTGCCAAGCCTAGCTGAAAAGGTTAGAGTTTTACCTCCTTTTTTGCCTCACATAAAGCTGAGTGATTGGAGTGAAATTGTCAATAAGCATAAAGAAAGAAGTAAAGTTAAACTTACTTTTATCGGTAACCAAGCAAAACGTAAAGGTCTTACAGAGTTATATTTTGCTTTGCAGAAATTACCATCTGAACTACAAGAAATTTTGGAAGTTACTGTTGTTAGCGCATTCAGAGATGGATTAGTACCTGTACCTTCTAATTTGAACATTACCTACCATCATGACCTTAACTCTTCGGAAATCAATTCTATTTTAGAAAATACTCATATCTACTGTATGCCCTCGAAAAATGAAGCTTACGGCTTTGTATACATTGAGGCAATGGCTACAGGTTGTGTAGTAATTGCTCCACGACGTGAACCTCAGGATTACATACTTGATCAGGGAAAGGCTGGTTTACTGGTTGACCCAAATGATTTAGAAGAGCTTGTGTTTGCTTTGAAAACAGCGATTATGGAACCAGAGCATTGTTTGGAATTAGTTAAGAACGCTTGGCATCGAGTACATAACCTTTTAGGACCAGAAGCATCTGCTGCACAGTATATGCGTGTTTTTCAAGAGGTTGTGTCTAGTGAGCGCGAGTAATAAATTAACTTGTCCGCAGTCAATTATTTTATTAATGAAATAGGTTATTATTTTGTCAATTATAAATAAGTTTATCAAAGGCAGTTTATTATTAAGTATCGCTAGTGTTGTAGTAAGGATTTCAGGATTTTTAGTACTTGTTCCTTTAGCACGATTACTTGGAGCAGAAAAATTAGGAGTCTACAGTCTTATATTTTGGCTTGTGCAGACTGGTACTATGCTAGGAAGATTGGGAGTTGATGTTGCAATACATCGCAATGGAGCGAAGCTTTACCAAACTGACTCAACTGCGACAGGGCGCTTACTTGGTGTTGGTGGAACCTTGATGAGTCTTAGTTTTGCTGCTTTAGCAACAGTAACTTGGGTATGTAGAGAACCTTTGGCAACACATTGGTTAGGAAATAAAGATGCTGCACAGTGGTTGGGCTACGCTGCTATTATTCTTTGCTTGGAAGGTTTAGGCACAGTGATGATGACTTACTTGATAAGCCTGCATAGCTTTCAAGGCAACTCTCTTGCAACTTCTGCTGGTGCTTTAGGAAAATTGCTTTTGTCACCAGCCCTTGCATTTAACTATGGCTTATACGGAGCTATCATAGGATTGCTTTTGGGTACTTTACTGCAATTGCTAGTGGCAACTATTAGTTGTTACCGTAGCATTCAAAAATACCAAATTCAGCTCAGCTTAGAAAATTTTTGGCAAGAAAGTAGTCAAATTTTACAGTTTGGACTCCCTTTTTATGCAGGTAATGCTTTAATTGGTCTTGTTGCATTACCGATGATGGGAGAAATTGGTCGTGTAGCTGGAGTAAAAACATTAGGTCAACTGCGAATTGCTCAATCCTTGAGCCAAATTGTTGGCTTTTTACCAGCTGCGATAGCACCTGTTGCAACATCTCTTCTTTCAGAAGCATACGGAAAAGAGGGGCAAGATTTTCAAAAATTGCGTTCAGTTCATTTACGAGGTAATTGGTTACTAGCATTAATCTTAGTAGTTTCCGTCAGTCTCAGTAGCCATCTACTAATTAACTTGCTTTTTGGAAATACTTATAAGGATTCAGTTCCATTAATAATAGGTTTAAGTTGGTGGACAAGTCTTACAGTCGTAGTCGAAAATCTAAATCTTTACACTCTTGCAGCTGGTAATACTTGGGCTATTGCCGTTGGTTCTGTTGTCCAAAAAATTACATTTATAATTCTAGCGTTTTGGTTAATACATCACTGGGGAGGGATGGGATATATTTTCGGTTTACTTATAGGTAGTAGTTTGCAATTTTTAATTATGATATTCAACATTTGGAAGCAGATAGAAATAATTCTAAGAAAGCAAATATTGCTTCTTTTAGCTTGGAGTATAACAAGTTTATTAAGCATATATTCTATAGAAAATTTAAAGCTAGCAGAGAATATAAAAATTACCGTATATCCATTAATACTAGTGACTATCATTACGCTACTAATTTGGTCAGTCATTACTGCTAAAGAAAGAGAGATTATACAAGGTAAAGCATTTCAGTATAAAATTTTTAACAGGTGAAAAAATAATGAAAAATGTTGTCATTGCAAGTCTAGTAACAACTGTTGTTTTATTAATATTATCTCTAATAGTTAATATTTCCTTTATAATGGCTTTAGGGGAATGTTGTGCCGGTTTATTAGGCATTATAGTTTTAATAGATAATTTTATATATTTAAGAGAAAAATTTCATTTTTTAAATATACTAGCTGCTACTACTTTAATATCTACCGGTTTAGGAACTTTTAACACATATATATCAGTTAGCGATAATTGGGAAGCTTTAATTTCCAGAGTAGGATTAACATCTAACGATTCTATAATTATTGCACAATTATTTGTTGTTATTTATTGTTGCCTACTATTATTTCTAAGTGGATATTATCGGAGTTTATTTTCTGCTAATAAACATACAAATTTTACCCAAAGAAATAATATTATTAGAAAATTAATATTAAAGCTAGGAAATATATTAAATAAAACCAAAACATTATCTGCAATGTTTTTCTGGTCATTGATTATTTCAATATACCAACTTTATTTATTATCCACCGGAAAATTTGGTTTTCTATCTCAAGGATTAACATCACAAGATGGAACCATTAACTTTGATGTTGCTATAGTTTTCGCATTCATCCCTATGACATACTTAGTTATGGGATGTGTTACCTATAATTTACAACAACTCAAAGCCATAGTTAATCCCATTTTGGTAATAGGTAGTTATGCTTTAATAAGTATTATCCAGTTACAGTGGCTTTTTATAGGTGCTCTTAGAAGAGAATTGATTTACGCTGTAATTCTTTTTCTCTTTGGTTTACGCTTATCGCTAGTTAATAAATTTCTTAGTAAAAAAGAAATTTGGAGACTAACTGTAGTAGGTGTAATTATTTTATTTCTAATGAGTGCAGGCATTTACTTAACATCACTTTTGCGCTTTCTAATGAACAACATAGAAAGTTTAAAAAATCAATCGTTTATTGACATATTAAACTTTACAATTAAATCTTTCTTATCTTTTAATTCTCAAGATAATATTAATATTTCGCAAAAATTTGAAGAAGGCTTAAATGACAACTTGTCAACTAGAACTTTCGTATTAAGCGCTTTAGCTTTAATTTTAGAAAAGATGGGAGCGCCGCCAAAAGCACTTCTAGGAGATGAGTTTTTATTTAATTTTCTTAGGTCATTGCCAGGTTTTCTTTATCCAGAAAAGTATGGTATTCAAACATCGGAAACATTGTATTCTCAGCATTTTGGTATTCCAGATGTAGATATTGCCGATTCATTTTATTTATCTGCTTATATTGATTTTTATTGGTTAGGAGTAATTTTCTATCCTTTATTTTTTTATTTAATATTAAATTTATTTGTAAAAATTATTATGCAACTTAAGAATAATATTTTTATAACAGTACAAGCTACTGCAACTCTTATTCAGTTATGTTTACTGGGAGGAGAATCTCCTCTAATTAGTTTTTTTGTTGGTCTCAGAGATTTATTTACAACAATGATGCTTATATCCATAATTAAATTTTTGTTTAGGAATAATAAATTCAATCAAAAAATATAATTCAAGACTAAATATCACAGTAACAATAGAAATAAAAACACAAATGATTGAATTTAAAATAAAGTAGACAGTTAACTTTTTAAAATACTATTCCCCATTTAAACTGAAGGAGAAGGTAAATGTTAAATTCTTTGAAAACAATCAAAATTAATCTATGGATTCCAGATATATTCAGTTATAAGGGAGGTATCCAAGTATATTCAAGATTTTTACTATATGCATTTCAGAGTTTATATCCCAAAGCTCTTTATAGTATTTTTCTAAAGAACGATAGTAAAAATCAGCCATCAAGAGCCGATGATTTAAGTAATACTAAATTTTACTTTTCTGGAAATTATCCTCTGTTCTTAAGAACTCTAACCTTTTCTATAAAGTTAATATTATTTGAAGTTTGGCAACGCCCTGACTTAATAATCACTACTCATTTAAATTTTGCTGTTGCTGCTTATTGGCTAAAACGTCTCACCGGTATTCCCTACTGTACAGTTGCCCACGGTATAGAAGCCTGGAATATAAAAAAACCAGTATTGAAAGCTGCTTTACATAATGCAGACCTAATTCTCGCTGTCAGCAGCTACACAAGAAATCGTCTGCTCAGAGAACAAAACCTTGACCCTAATAAAGTTTCTATCTTACCGAACACCTTTGACCACTTTCGTTTTCAACCCGCACCAAAGCCTGCCAACTTATTAAAAAAATATGGACTCAAACCGGAACAACCAGTAATATTAACTGTTGGACGATTAGCAGAAGTGGAAAGGTATAAAGGCTATGACCAAGTACTGCAAGCCTTACCTACAATTCGTCAAACTATTCCTGATGTTCACTATATTCTCGTAGGAAAAGGAGATGATAAACCTAGAATTGAGCAGATGATTACACAGTTAGGGCTGCAAGATTGTGTCACCTTAGCTGGATTTGTTTCCGACGAACAACTGTGCAATTACTACAACCTGTGTGATGTGTTTGCCATGCCAAGTAAAAGAGAGGGTTTCGGGATTGTTTATTTAGAAGCATTAGCTTGTGGTAAGCCAGTATTAGGAGGAAACCAAGATGGAGCGATTGATGCCCTTTGTCATGGAGAACTGGGGGCACTGGTAAATCCTGATGATGTAGAAGAAATTGCAAAAATACTAATCCAAATTTTACAAAAAAACTATCCTAACACGTTAATTTACCAACCTGAAGCATTGCGAGAAAAGGTTATTAATACTTTTGGATTTGAAAATTTTAAAAAAACTTTAGGACGTCACTTAGATAAATATTTTTTCTTCAAAAATATTTAATGAAACGACAAAAATTTCATAAATGATGAATTGCATCTTTACAAATAAAAACTTAATGCTATACTTCTAGGCAATTATGTATGAAATATATATAAAGAATAAATTACACATCTTGGGATTAACCAAATGGTATTGAAATATACCTTATACCATTTAATACATATGGGAAATATTACTAAACAAAATGTGTGGAATAGCGGGAATTATTAGCGTTAATCAATATCAAGAAAACTTAGAGACAGTAATTAGTCGGATGCAGAACCGCCTTAAACATCGTGGTCCAGATGACTCCGGTATTTATATTTCACCTGAGCGACAAGCTGCATTCGCCCATACTCGTCTGTCAATTCTTGACCTTACTCATGCTGGACATCAACCTATGTCTAATGATGATGGGCGCTACTGGATTACTTTCAATGGTGAGATTTATAACTTTCAAGAACTAAGAAACAACCTCATATCTCGCGGGGAAAAGTTTCATTCCCAAACAGACACAGAAGTAATTCTCAAGCTCTACCAAAAAATTGGTTCTAATTGTGTTGAGCATCTACGAGGGATGTTTGCTTTTGCTATTTGGGACAATCTTGAAAAAACTTGTTTTTTAGCTCGCGACCCTTTAGGAATTAAGCCTTTATATTATTGGCAATCGGGTTCAACCTTAGTTTTCGCTTCAGAACTCAGAGCAATTTTAGCATCTGGTTTACCTACTCCCCAATTTAGTATAGAGGGTTTATATGGCTATCTTACGACTGGTTCTGTACCAGAACCATATACTTTAGTTGAAGGTATTAACTGTCTTACTGCTGGTCATTGGCTATATTGGCAAGCAGATAGTCTAACAAAAAAGCAGTACTGGCAAATCGACTTCACTCCCCAAGCAATTTCACCAGAAGAAGCGCAGGAAAAAGTTCGGAGTGCTTTAATTGACTCAATTCAAAATCACTTTGTCAGTGATGTCTCTGTGGGAGTTTTTCTTAGTGGCGGTATTGACTCTACAACTATTCTTGCTTTAGCAAGTCAGATTCAGAAAGAACCGTTACACACTTATTCTGTAGCATTTGAAGAACAAGAGTGGAATGAAGGAGAACTCGCAAAACAAATTGCCAAAGAGTTTGGTGCAAAGCATACAGAATACAAACTTACTTCCTCTTCTGCTAAAAAGCTATTACCAAAATTCTTAGAAGCAATTGACCAACCTACTATAGATGGCTTTAATACTTTTTGTGCATCTCATATTGCTAGTATTAATGGCACTAAAGTAGTACTATCCGGACTCGGTGGAGACGAATTGTTTGCAGGGTACAAATCATTTCAAAAAGTGCCCAATATGTTAACATTGGGTAAACAGTTGCAAACAGTTTCTGCTTTAACTAATAGCACAGGTAGGGCATTAGCGCATTGGGGTAACTCACCTAAAATCAAGCGCTTAGGTGATTTCTTACAGCATACTCCCAGTGCAGCAAGAGCTTATGGTAGTTTCCGAGGAATTTTTTCACATAAAGAAGCTTGCTCAATTCTAAAACAATACTTTCCCGAACTATCTTTTATCAACGATTATCTCCCTTTCCCTGATTGTGGAAATCGCTGTTCTACAGTAGAAGATGAAGTAAGTTTTCTGGAACTAAGTTGCTATATGCGTAATCAGCTACTGCGAGATAGTGATGTGATGAGTATGGCTTGGGGGTTAGAATTACGTACTCCTTTTGTTGACAGAATATTATTAGAATCAATTGCATCAATTCCCAGCAATATTCGTTTGATTGCAGGAAAACAACTACTGATTAAATCTGTCCCAGAACTACCTAGTTGGGTTGTTAAGCGTCCCAAACGAGGCTTTTCTTTTCCTTTTGAGCAGTGGATTTTGGGTGAATGGCGTGATTACTTCGATAATGTGAATATTCCTAAGAACATATCCCTCAAATCCTGGTATCGTCAATGGAGTTTAGCAATTCTTAAATATTATTGGGAGAGCATTTCAATATGAAAGTCCTGCATGTAATTCCGTCTATTGCTCCAGTTCGTGGTGGTCCTAGCAAAGCCGTCTTGGAAATGATTAAAGCTCTTAGAGATAAAGGTATTGAAACTGAGCTTGCTACCACCAACGACAACGGTCTAGATTTACTGGATGTTCCTTTAAAGAAGCGTACTGAATATCAAGATATTCCGGTCTACTTTTTCCCGCGCTTTTCCCCAGCCTTAAATCCTGTGTGTGAGTTTGCTTTCTCAGGGCAATTAACAACTTGGTTGTGGCAGCAAATTCACAATTATGACCTACTGCATGTCCATGCTATATTTTCTTATCCCTCTACAGCTGCAATGGCAATTGCTCGGCTTAAGCAAATACCATATATTGTCCGTCCTTTGGGACAATTGTGCGAGTGGTCGCTTCAGCAAAAAGCAAGCAAAAAGCAAATTTATCTTAACCTGATAGAAAGTGTTAATCTTAATCAGAGTCAGGCTCTTCACCTAACATCACGACAGGAACAACAGGAAATTTCTCGCTTAGGTTTGGAAATCCCCAGTTTTATTTTGCCTCATGGTCTTTCTATTTCCCCTAAAATCGAGGATGCTCGCGTTCGTCTGCGAAAGCAATTTAATATTCCAGCCGATGAACCAATTATACTGTTTCTATCTAGGCTACACCCTAAAAAAGGACTAGATTACCTAATTCCTGCACTAGGAAAACTAACCCATCACCGTTTCACTTTTATTATCGCTGGTAGTGGTTCGCCCGATTACGAAGCTGAAGTAAAATCCCTTCTTGCCTCTCACGGTATTCAAAATCGCACCCATTTTGCCGGGTTTGTCAAAGGTGAAATAAAAGACTTGTTTTTGCAAGGTTCAGACTTGTTTGCTTTAACTTCTTACTCTGAAAATTTTGGAGTTTCTGTTTTGGAAGCTCTTGCTGCTGGCCTTCCTGTTTTAGTAACTCCCGGTGTGGCGCTAGCTGAGTTAGTTACAGAAAAAAATCTTGGCTATGTTGCAGAAATGAACATAGAGGAAATTACCAAAACCTTAAAACAGGTATTAGAAAACCCTGATGAAGCACAACACACAGCCCAACATGCCCGTCAATTGATTTCTGAATGTTATACCTGGGATAGAATTGCCAGCAGTTTGAGCGATTTTTACACAAAAATAACTGGTAAAAAGGTGTTACTGTGATGACAATTTGATGAATTTAGCATAAAGTTATATTGGTAAAATCACAAAGTTCACTTCACTTACATAACATCCGAATTATGACATTAGAACTCAAGAATTCACAGGTACTAAATTATGAGTACAACTACGAAAATCGTAATTTAACCAATGCCCATTCATTTCTAATGAACCCATTACTATCAATGTTACCCCCTGCAATTAATACTCAAGGGGAAAAGCTTAGAGTTTTAGATTTGGGTTGTGGTAATGGTAGCCTTAGTAATGTAATTGCTCAAAAGGGTTATGAGGTAGTTGGTGTTGAAGAATCAAGACAAGGAATTGAAATTGCTTCTTCAAACTTCCCAAGTTGTAAGTTTATTCAAGGTAGTATCTACAATCTACCCTACGCTCAATTAGAAAATTCTTTTGATGTGATTATATCTGTTGAAGTTATTGAACATCTGTTATATCCCAAAGAACTAGTTAAGTCCGCTCGTAAATGCCTTAAACCAGATGGTCAATTGATACTGACTACCCCATACCACGGATATTTGAAAAATCTTGTCCTTGGTTTATCTGGAAAAATGGATAAACATTTTACTGTTTTGTGGGATGGGGGTCATATTAAATTCTTTTCTGTGAAAACACTGACGACTTTACTGAAAGATGAAGGGTATAAAGATATTGAATTCAAATTTGCAGGTAGAATTCCTTACCTGTGGAAATCTATGTTGTGTTCTTGTACTCTCAGGTAGATAAGATACTAATGTTGGTATCAGTAATTATTCTCACAAAAAATGAAGCTGCAAACTTGCCTACTTGTTTGGCAAGCTTGCAAGCACTGAATGCAGAAATTTTCATTGTTGATTCTGGCAGTTCTGATGAGACTGTTAACATAGCTTTGCAGTCTGGTTGTCGGGTGTTCAATAATCCCTTTCAAAATCACGCAACTCAAATAAATTGGGCACTAGAAAATCTACCAATTACTACTCCTTGGATTATGCGCTTGGATGCTGACGAGCGTCTAACACCCGAACTAATAAAAGAATTACAAAAGACATTGCCTCAAACACCTAAAGATATTACAGGTTACCAAGTCAAGCGTCGAGTCTTTTTTATGGGACGATGGATTCGTCATGGAGGTTATTACCCTACATGGTTACTTCGTGTCTGGCGTACAGGTATGGGTACATGTGAACAACGTTGGATGGATGAACATATCATTCTCTCTCAAGGTAAAATCGCAAATCTAAAGCATGACATTATTGACGAAAATAAAAAAGGTTTAAGCTTTTGGACTGAGAAACATAATCGCTATACAGACCGTGAATTAAAAGATATTCTTGGTTTGACAGCAGAAGAGCAGGATAAATTACTAAAGGAAAATCAATTCTCTCAAGCCAGTCAAAGAAGATGGGTAAAGAAAAACCTCTATGGCCATTCCCCCCTGTTCCTGCGAGCGTTGATATATTTCTTGATGCGTTATGTAATTGGTCTAGGTTTTTTAGATGGAATGGAAGGTTTAATTTTTCATTTTCTACAAGGTTTTTGGTATCGCTTTTTAGTAGATGCCAAAATCTATGAATTTAAGAATTCTGTTAATAACTAATTAAAATAGAAAAGTTACCCATGAATAAAAATATACTTGCAATTGGAACTCTAAAGTATATCTGGTCACATCCTAACTGCCAAACAAAAAGAATTCTGTCTATTCTCAAATTTTTTACATGGCAGCTATATAAAAGAATTACTAATAAATATATTGATATCCAAGTAATTCCAAGTGTTAAAGTCCGCTGTTATCCTGATGGTTATTCCGCTGCTACTGTAATGTATTGCGGTCTTTATGATTATAATGAAATGAATTTTTTATTACGATATCTTAGACCAAATGATTCATTTCTGGACATTGGAGCAAATATTGGCATTTATACTCTTTTGGCAGCATCTAAGATTGAATCTAGCTCAATTTATAGTTTTGAAGTTCTTCCAAAAAATTACAATCGTCTAGAAGAAAATTTGAAAATAAATCAGTTTCAACATGTTCAAACTTATCAAGTTGCTATTTCTGATATCACCGGAAGTATTGCCTTAAATATTGCCGAGGGAGACTCTATGCCATTCATTACTAACACTAGTACAGATACAAATAAAACAATCCAAGTTTCTACTGATACTCTTGATAATTTACTTCAAAATCAGTCCCTTTCCAATCTAACATTAGCTAAAATGGATATTGAAGGCGCAGAGCTTTTGGCTTTCAAAGGGGCTAAATTATTATTAAAACAACAACGTCCTACCGTATGGATTTTAGAAGTCAATGACGCTGTTAATAATTTTGGTCATAAGAAACAAGATGTTATAGACTTGCTCCAATTTTACGGTTATGGACTATATACCTATGATGCAGAAATCAATCAAATTAAATCTATAAATTTGGAGCAACAACAAGGTAATAATGTTTTAGCGATAGCTAACTCTCATATTGATTTTGTATGTAATAGATTGGGTACTAAAATATTAATAAATAAATTTTATCCTAGTGAAACTGTGTCTTCACCTAGTTAAAAAATACTGGATTTTTCTCTTAATAGGTTTAACCTTTACTTTACAATCTATAATTCCTATTAGGCTAGCAATTGCTTACCTTATTGCTCCTCAACCAGAAGTTATTTTCACCCTTGGTGGGGGACAAGACAGGGAAGAATTTACTGCTAAATTTGCCCAAAAACACCCAACTTTAGATATTTGGATTTCCAGTGGCATGAGACCTGAGCTAGCTCGTCCTATTTTTAAAGCAGCAGGAATACCAGAAAGTCGTCTTCATCTTGATACTCGTGCAGTTGATACAGTGACTAATTTTACAAGCGTTGTGAAGGATTTTAAAAATCGTCGAATCCACCACCTTTATTTAATCACCTCAAACTTTCACATGCGAAGAGCCAGGGCGATCGCAAAAATAGTTTTAGGTAGTCAAGGTATTACTTTTACTTCTGTATATATCCCCTCAAAGAAGCCAAAGGAATCAATTTTCCGTGTAATCCGGGATAGCGGTCGCTCGTTTATGTGGATTTTGACAGGACGTACCGGAGCAAGTCTAAATCCAAAATTGCCTCATCCCCATCAAGTACTAAAGCGTAAATCAGCCTAGAGTAAAAATATATTAACTTCGAGAACTGAACATCTGGAGTAACTGTCATCATTCCTACTTAATTTAATTCACAATTAAGAGTAGGAAATATGAACCTAGGTATAAAAAGCATTCAAACAGCAATATTAATGATGCTTCTGGGCTACGCAACAGCAACACATGTAATAGCAGCACCACAAAAACTTAACCAACCAGTAAGAGTTTCTCAAGCTGTCCAGTTAAAAGACACCCTGGTTGTTCCTGGAGAACGAGTTGGCCTGGTAACACGCAAAACCACTAAAGCCAATTTAGTTAAATTGTTCGGGCAATCCCGTCTGAAAGATGAAACCATTTCTGGAGCAGAAGGAATTGGGAAATTTGCAGTGACGCGGGTAAACCTGGGTTCGCAGCGTTCTTTTACAGTTGTTTGGAGCGACAACACTCGTACAAAAGCCACAAGCGTGAGAGATTTTGGTTCTGCATGGAAGACACCTGAAAGTATTGGTATCGGAACTACCTTCAATGAGTTACGCCAAAAATTGGGTGAATTTAAACTGTATGGACTAGGCTGGGATTACAGTGGTACGGTTTTGATAGAAACAACTAAGCTGGCTAAGTATAAGGGTAAGCTAAACTTGCAAGTCGGTGCGGCTCCTAATGCAGGTAATAAATTTCCCAAACAGTATCAAGCAGTATCTGGGGATGCAACATTTTCTTCGACTGACCCCAATTGGAAACCTTTGGGTATGAGGTTGGTACAGATGAATGTTTCGCTATAGCTAACTGGAAAGAATCCCTCTCCAAACCTCTCCCCAAAGTAGAATGGCACGCTTGTAATGCTCACAGATACCCCTGAACTAAAGTATCCGTAAGCGGACGCTGCGCGAACGGGCTGAAAGCTAAAGTCCGTTGTAAGCGTATGCCTTCGGCACACCTATGCCTCTCCGAGGCACGCTACGCGAACGGTGAACACGAAGTGGAGCGTAGCGCTTAGCTTTCCCGAAGGGTAAACGGACTAAAACCCTTATTCTACCTAGGTTACAACCAGTTTTTAACGGGTTTCAGCTTTTAGCCCGTTCGCGCAGCGTCCGCTTACGGATACTTTAGTTCAGGGTTTTAGTTCCGCTTTTCTTAGTGCCATTCCCCCAAAGTAGGGAGAGGCTTTTAGTTGAGAATTCTTTGATTGCAGAATGACTACACCGTTTAACTTGGTTTGACTACCTAGTAAATATTAACAATAATCAATTAACAAACTGCGCTTTTTCTGCCCCTGCTACAACAGCCAATCTTCAATCTTGAGTCCCGGAACTTGACCAAAATCCTTTTGATTTCGAGTTACCACAATTCCATTTTTTGAAAGCGCGATTGCAGCAATTCTCAAATCCCGGCTTCCAATCCGCAACTTTTGGTCTTTTAGTGATTGGTAGTGTATCCCTGCTGAAGGCGAAAATTCCAATACTTGAAACCGTTGAAAAAACACAATCGCCTCCTGCAAGCGCTGGTAAGCATTCACCAGTTGTTCAATCGTTTCTGCTCGACGTACTAAATTAAATCGTCCCGAACCTGCTCTTCCAAGGTTACAATTGTCGTTGTCACTTGCTCTTGAGGTAGCCGAGCGACCCGCTCAATCAATTGACGTTGACCATGCTGAAATAGAGTCAAACAATCTGTATCAAATATCCACAGACTCACACAATGCCCTCACAACTTAAATCTAATTCCCTTTGAGCCTGCATCTCAGCTACAAACTCATCAAACTGCGGATCAGAAGCCCACATACCAGTAAATTCCATCCAAGGATGCACCTCTTGCTGCGGAGAGTCCACCCTCAAAGCAATCAACTCCCCTCGTGACTGTTTACCCATTAAATACTGTCGCAAAATTTGGATCGCCTCATCCCTTGTTGTTCCAACCCCCTTGGCATCAGCCCAACCGACTACCCTTGCAGTCCAATTATTTTCCTGATCCAATTCAATCAACACTGGGTAACTATGTGGCAGCGAATGATCCCACGGTAAAGCTTGCATAATGCTACTCTTATCTATATACTTTGTTTCATTGTAACGTTTGTTCATAATTAAGTTTTTTGTGTTCATTGTTTTTAGGTATTGATTAAGCTGCTTTAGTTCCGTCAAAAGCTTGTCAGTTTTGGAAGTTGCTTTTGATTAATTTCTATTTGTTGCCTTGTTCTTCGTACTTTGTTCTTGGGTTTTTATTTGGCGTCGTGTTCACGAGAGCTTCTAATGCACGAATTTCTTCTAGGTTTTCGTTGTTTGAGAAGTTTCATTATTAACTCCAATAGTCAATTTTATATTTCCAAATCGTGTTTCAAACTCTTTATAAGGTAACCATTCAAGGATTTCTCCTGGTTGTATTTGATAAGTATTACAAATTTTTCTTAATACATCAGGTGATGGTAATTGTGTCGGATTGTTGCATAAGTCGTATGCTGTACGTTGTGCAACACCCGTATCTTTCATAAATTTATATTTACTAATATTTTTTGAATTTATAAATTCTTGAATTTTGTTAACTACAGTCACTTACTCCTTACTCCTTAATGGAGAGACATTTTTTGCCAGTTTCGTAAGTCTTTCTTTAGTATAAATACTGAAAAAATAAAGTTTTTTTTTACGATTTATTTATTTATTTTTCTCCATTTTTTCATCAGTTATTTATACATTTTCTCAGTAGAAGTTACATAGTATAAATACGGAAGCAATCAACAGGCGACCGACCTAGTAAATACTTAAATAACCCTATAAATCTGAGTTAATACTGAGGAAATAAAATGCTGAAGAATTTACTTAAAAACTGTTTATTTACTGCCGCAACTCTTGCTATTACCGTTGGTATTATTGAAACTCAGCCTACACATGCTGCAACTTTCAGCAATATTACGGTGAGCACTTTTAGCGGTGGCGATGTTGGTGAGGGACTTGATTTAGACGGTAATTTCACCTACGCTGTTAATATGCGTGGTGATGCAGTTGGTTTTATTCGTGATGCGAATTTTACTGATGATAGAGTTGCAGGAGTAGAAGTAAAAGCAGATTTTTTTATTCCAAATTGGCACTTTGCAGAATATGGAGATTCTCTGAATGATAAGAAATTAGAAAAAGTAATGCAATCAATTCGATGGACAGACTCACCTGTTGACCCAGAATCAAAAGATATCAAACGTACAATACGTAATGAAAATTTAGAAGTTGATTTAAAGAATCTTCAAGTCGGACGAAAATACAAGGGACAATTATTATTTGCAGAATCCTGTTGTGACCGTGGCTTTGATATCTTTGCTGAAGGAACTAAGCTAGTTGATGACTTATATGCACGCAGAATTCAAGGTATTGTTGATTACAGTGCTAAAGTACATAAAGGAGCATTTGTTAGCTTTGAATTTACGGCAGAAGATGATACTTTAAATATTCTCCTTGGTGACAAAGCACCAGTTTATGATAACAACCCAATTCTTAATGGGTTAACACTGGAATTATTAGAAGAAGAAAGTAAATCAGTCCCTGAACCCGCTACCTCTGGAGCACTAGCAGCTGTAGGAATTGTTGCAATATTACATAGAAAAAAACGAATTGATTAATCCGGGACTTACGAAACTGCCAGAAATTGGTATCAGTGCGGCAGAATCGCACCTTAATACATTCAATTTACTTCTTATGCTCTCATACATCTTGTTGAAGTATAAGCCTTGATATTGCCAAACCTGGAAATTCAACTTTCAGCATTATTGCCCAACTGAAACACATTGATAATTCTGATAAAAAGAAAAGTAATTTAATTAAAAGCATAATAAGACTAAACTTTACCAGAATTTATAAAGTTGAGTGGAGTGCTTATTGCAGCAAATTACAGCTATGACGACAAATAAAGCCCCGCTTATCCATAGGCATTCAACGCTTTGACCAATTCTCGCAGCGCCTTTAACGCCATCTCAAAATCCGGCACTGTGCCTGCGGGTGCATACGACACGCTTTCCACGAAATCCACATATTCCCTTGCATATTCGCCATCAGCTTCCAAAACGACCATCATGCGTTCCAGTTTTTGCGCCATAGTCATTCCTGAGAAAGAAGGGTCGTTTTTCGGGCGTTCATTGTCCTGCTGCATGGCCGCAGCAACCAGTTCATGAAAGCGCGGATGCGCCAGTGCCTTATCTTTCAGTATGGCCAGATCGTGACTATGACGGACAATGGCTGGGTCATCAAACTGGCCGCCCCGCACCCGATCCGGGATGCGCCATGCCAAGGCGCTAAGTTTATCCGCCGCGCTCTCCACCGGATCAATACAAGCAACCTGCGTGACTTCTGGCGGTCTTTTGCCAAGCGCGTGGATGAAAGAGGATATCGGCAGCGAAAGCGCGGGAAGCTGCGGCGCAACAGCCTTCAACTCCACCTGGATGTGCGGACGTAAAGCGCCTGCTTTGGCAAAGTAGCTTTCGTAACCGAGATCGATGGCGAAAAACCGGTTTTCATCCCGGGCACGGATATCTGATTCTTCGATAGAAAATCCTGCTTGTCGCAAAGAGGTGACCAACGCTTTTTTGTAGCCGGAGCGGGCTTTGCGGTTTTGCAGGGCTTCCGGCACCAGTAGCCGAAAATCGACATCTTCGGAAAAGCGTTGCAGCAAATGATGCGCCTTAGCCAGCGCGGTGCCCCCGGAGAATACCACTTTAAACCCTTGATAGTCGATCATGGCAATGGCGGCGATAGCTTGGGTAACGAACCAGTCTTTCTCAACCAAGGCTTCCGCCATATTCCACGCAAGGGCTACTTCTTCAATCAGTGCTTTTTCAGGGCGCGGGTTCATAACTGATACAGGCCCCGTTATATTCAATTTTGCGGGAAACACGCCCTTTCACGGCGATCCGTCGGCCTGTGGGGACTTGGGTGGAGCGTCCGGCATTATATTCCCGCTCGTAAAATGATGGAAAAGTTTCCAGCCCAAGCCGTTCCAGAGCTTCTTTTGCCAGCGTCGGCAGGGGGAGGACAGGAACAACTTCGCCTGTCAGAGGAGAGATTTTGGTTTTGGCATACAGGCCATAGCCGATTTTGATCAGCTTTCCGGCGCGGGCAAGCTGGCGCAAGATACGACCCACTTGGTCATACCCGCCCAAATCCTCAAAATCCTCCCGCACGAAGACAGCGTTATTCTTCCTCGCTATCCTGGCAGAAATCTTGTACGTCAATGTACCATATTTTCCCATTGTACAACAAGCAGTTGGTTTTCAAAAAAGCGACATTTTTCATCTTCAAATATACGACATATCATAGGAATTTTCAAGCTTTCGCTGGGTATGCTTTTTAGGTTTACTTGAAGGTTTCGCACCACAGCTCCTCCTGGTAAGCCTTCCAATATTTTTTCGCTCTTGCTATATCCTTGTCCTGGCTATCCTTATCTCCGCCACACAAGAGAATCACCACATCATCCTCAGCTTCTCCAATATATCTAATCGCCAGGTAGAATAAAAAATATGTGTTCGAGATGCCTACCTCGACAAAAGATGTAAACTTTTTTATTATGCAGTTTAAATGTGGAACAGCTTAATGCACTGAAAATAAGGAACTCTCAATATTAGATTAAGATAGATTCAAAGAAGTAAAATATCTAATGGCTAAAGATGTTTTTCATCAACAAGTAAAAAATGCTTTAATCAAAGATGGGTGGTTAATTACCAATGACCCTTTGTATATTCGCATTAGTGAAGCAATTAAACTACAAATAGATTTAGCGGCAGAAAGTGCAATTGCAGCAGAGCGTGATACCGAAAAAATCGCAGTTGAAATCAAAAGTTTTACAGCAGGTTCTGACGTTAACGAATTTCACACAGCACTTGGTCAATACCTTAATTACTGCCAAGCATTAGAGGAAAATGAACCAGACAGAATTGTCTATTTAGCAGTTCCTCATGAAACATATTTAGATTTTTTTCAACTTGCTTTTGTCCAGCGCGCGCTTCAACGTTATCGAGTTAAATTACTAACTTATGACCCCCAAAAGGAGGAGATTCGTAAATGGATAAAATAGAACGCTATCGACAAATCGTAAAACAAATATTAACCGAACATGCACAGATTAGTTCTGATACCGATACTGTAAAGTCACAACTGGTTTTTGATAAGGAAAACGACCATTATCAACTAGTTGATGTCGGTTGGAATGGTGAAAAGCGGATATTTGGACCTGTGATGCATTTTGATATCCAAAACGGAAAGATATGGATTCAATATAATGGAACAGAAGAACTTGTTGCAGAGAGATTAGTTGATTTAGGTGTACTTTCCTCAGATATTGTTATCGGTTTTTATTCTCCTTTTAAACGTCAATTTACTTCTTATGCTGTTGAATAATAAGTAGAAATTTGATGGCGGGCACCAATACTACTCGGTTAAGATTTTTGGTGGTGATTCAGGGTATTTAAGTAGTAACGCAAAATTAAATATATATCGTCAGTACAAGGAACGATACAATCACAAGCGGTAAAATTGTATAATGACTCTCCAGGTCTCACCTTGTCTCAATGTCCTATCAACCGCCCTTTAGCATTAGCGCCCGCATCATCAATCAAATCAGCGCGATAGCCGAACAACTGGGGCGACTAAGTAACCCCATCGGACAGCCCTCCCCCCAACTTCGTAAACAAAACCGCATCCGTACTATTCAAAGTACTCTCGCCATAGAAGGCAACAGCCTCTCCCTCGACCAAATTACCGCCATTCTCGAAGGCAAACGAGTTCTAGGACACCCCCGCGAAATCGCCGAAGTCCAAGGAGCTATCCGCGCCTACGAAGCTCTCCCCACCTGGGACCCAACTTCCATCCAGCACTTTCTCCAAGCTCACTACCTGCTTATGAGCGACATCCTCACCGAAGCCGGAAAATTTCGCAACAGTCAAGTTGGTATCCATAAAGGCGAACAAATCGTCCATGTCGCTCCCCCCGCTAAACGAGTTCCCCATCTTATCGCTGACCTCCTCGACTGGCTCAAAGCCTACCCCGACCACCCCCTTATCAAAAGCAGCGTCATTCACTACGAACTTGAATTTATCCATCCCTTCATCGACGGCAACGGTCGCATGGGTCGCCTCTGGCAAACCCTCATCCTCGGACAGTGGAACTCTCTGTTCTACCTTCTCCCCATCGAAAGCTTCATTAAAGACCAACAAAACCGCTACTACCAAGTCCTAGAGGATGCCGACCGCGCCGCCGACATCACACCCTTCATCGAGTTTATGCTCGACATCATCCACGATACCCTCATCCAGACTGATTACGCTGTTTTGTGACAATTGCCCTTAAAACATCAAACTGTCACACACCGACTTGAAATGTAAGCCTTAAGATATTTGATTATTAAGAATACAGAGAGGAGGCTTGCTATGGTCGCAACAGCACCACTAGCAGAAACTAGAACCTTACTAGAAAACATTAGCTGGCAAACATTTAAAACCATGCTAGCTGAAACAGGTTCAGAGCGTAAAACCCGAATTGCTTATGATAAAGGAACACTAGAAATTATGACCCCACTGATGCCACACGAGAACTCAAACCGTATGATTGAGGGCTTTGTAGTAGTATTGTGTGAGGAATTAAACTTAGAATATAAACGCTCTGGCTCATTAACTTTGACACGAGACGACCTCGAAAAGGGAGGAGAACCAGACAGCAGCTACTACATCCAAAACGAGTTACTTGTTAGAGGTAAAGAAAATATAGACCTAGCAACAGACCCACCACCAGACCTTGTGCTGGAAGTCGAATATTCTAAACCAAAAGTAGATAAACTTAAACTTTACGCTTCATTAGGTATCCCCGAATTTTGGCGCTACAACGGCAGTGTATTGCGAGTTTACACCTTGAGCGGGGGACAATATACGGAAGTAGAAACAAGCCCAACTTTTGCCCAGGTGACAGTAAAGGAAATTCCCCAATTTATCTTACAAGCCAAAAAAGATGGGGAAAGTGCTACGACTCGCGCTTTTCGCAATTGGGTTAGACAGGGGAAACAACCCTAGTCCTTGCTGTAGTAGTGGGCCTACTCTTGTGGGGTGGGCATCCTTGCCCGCTCTTATACTTTTTGCACAAATTAGCCCCAGTGGAATTGATTCGGCCACCTTTTTGCAGAAAATAGCGGAAGTACTTTAGTCGAAATAACGGAAGTAAAATTGCCAAAATAACGGAAGCTAATTAGGCTGTTATTAGCTGTACAATGCCATCAAATGCTTGATATCCCGTTCTGCTTTGGTAAAAAAATCGAAAAATAACGGAAGTCAAACTCAAGTAAACTGTCAAAATAGCGGAAGTGACCAGCGAAAAATAACGCCAATTAACTCAAAATCAAGAGGGCAAAGGAAATGACTTTTGAACCAAATTTTAGTTATACCCACCAAATAGTTAGAAACCTTGGTGTTATAGAAGGCGCTAAATCTGTAGTTGAAGTGCTACCTTTACCCCCCGATACAACTCTTCGCCTACGACACGATGCTTTACAAAGAAGTATTCGTAGTTCCACCCAGATAGAGGGTAATTCATTAGATGAAGCCGCATTTCGGCGAGCCATAGCTCGTGGGGAGCGTACCGGAAGCGATGCAGAGCAAGAAGTCCGCAATTATCGGCGTGCGCTTGATAGGGTTGAGGAATTTGCCGAATCACAGTCAACTATTACCGAAGCATTTATTAAAGAGCTACACAGAATAGTCATCGTACGTGGTAGCGGTAGGCGAGGCAGTAAAAGCGAATACCGAATTGTTGAATGCCCTGTTGTAGACACTCTAACAAGAAGGATTGATTACGCACCTCCAGAACCTGGGGATATACCGAGTTTAATGACAGATTTAGTCGTTTGGTTGTCGAATTCAACTACAGCAGAGCTTCCAGCACCAATCCGTGCGGCTATTCTCAGCCATAGATTTATTAGCATTCATCCGTTTAATGATGGGAACGGACGAACTGGAAGACTTTTAGCAACTGCGGAACTATGGCGTTCTGGGTATCGAATGCGAGGGTTTTTCTCTTTTGATGAATATTTTAACGCCGACCGCGAGCGCTATTACAATTCCTTACAGATGGGGTTGCCGATTAATTTTTATGACGGTCGTCACGACCCAGACCATACATCTTGGTTGCTGTATTTCACTCAAACAATGGCAAATGCTGCTGAGGAACTACAAGCTAAGGCAACATCTTTATATACAGGAATTACCACTGTTACCCACCCTTGGGAAGAACTACCAAGGCGCTCGCAACAGCTATTGACTCGGTTATTGGCTAGAGTATTAGATGGAGTGCCGAACCCTTTTGTTATCAATTCATCAGATATTGCTGAGTGGTTTGGTATATCAGACAAAACTGCTCGCGAATGGTTACAAGAGTGGGTTAAAAACAGCTTAGTTAATCCTGCTTCTACTGCTTCTAAACAAAGAATTAGAAATTATATTCTCTCGAATGAATGGGTAGAGGCATGTTTTAAAATCAGAGGAACAGTACATTAGATTAAGTTATTTTACCCAATCTTAAATATTGTGTAGAAATGCAATAACAACAGTAGGTTTAATTCCTAGGGGAGGAGGTATTTCTGTAAACAACTAAAGTTTTAGCAGAATTTAGCTCTCATACTGTTTTATTTTCTGCTATTCTAGCTTGGTTTAATTCTTCATGTATTATTTTGGTAACATGAAACCTATCAACCGTAACGAGAGCGCTTGGGCAAATCTTATCGATTAAACTTTTATAATTTCCGGTCATATCCATACTTACTTCTTCTATTCGTTTTAGAACTTCTTCTCCCCAGCTTTTCATAATATTTTCTATTTCAAATTGTAGTGCGGGCATCTTGCCCGCTTCCAGCAGCCAGCAGAGACGGGTTTAGAGCGTAAAACCCGCATTGCTTATGACGACGGAACATTAGAAATTATCACCCCCAAAACGAGGAGATTCATCAATTGTCCTATCAACCGCCCTTTAGCATAAGCGCCCGCATCAATCAAATCAGCGCGATAGCCGAACAACATCCAAAACGAGTTAATCGTTAGGAGTAAAGAAAATATAGACCTAGCAACAGACCCACCACTAGACCTTATGTTGGAAATAGAATATTCTAAACCAAAAGTAGATAAACTTAAACTCTACGCTTCAATGGGTATCCCCGAATTTTGGCGCTACAACGGCAGTGTATTGCGAGTTTACACCTTGAGCGGGGGACAATATACGGGAGTAGAAACAAGCCCAACTTTTGCCCAGGTGGCAGTAAAGGAAATTCCCCAATTTATCTTACAAGCCAAAAAAGATGGGGAAAGTGCTGCGACTCGCGCTTTTCGCAATTGGGTGAGGCAGCGGAAAGAGGTAAAATAGAAGTGCGAATGTAGCCCACTTAATATTTCTGGCTCTAGATAAAATTACCACGGTAGACTTTTAATAATGGCACAGAATAAATTTAAAGTTCAAGCATTTTGGGATTCAGAAGCAGAAGTTTGGGTCGCAACTAGCGAATATGTACCAGGTTTAGCAACAGAAGCCTCTACTATGGAAGCTTTAACTCAAAAACTGCGGATAATAATTCCAGAATTAATTGGTCTTAATAATATTGTGCCTTCTTACTCCGGAAATTAAAAATCACCGAATGTTCATTAATTTTATTTATCGTAGTTGCTTACTTACTTATTCGCTTTTGTAGCTCCGCTTCTATTTCTTCTGGTGTAGTACACACAACTCTGTTGGGGCTAGCCTGAAGCCTGTCCACAAATACATAGAAAGCTTCATCATCATCTCTATGTTCCAATACGTATGCTCTCAAACGCTCCATTGACATCTCTTGAAAATCAGACTTCATCATAACCAAATCACCTTACCATTGGGTGTAACTTCTGCTTGTATTGAATCGTTTGCCAATATGTAGATGTTTCCAGTTCGCTCGTCAAGTCTAACTAAGTCTATTTTTTTGTATACCCTTGTTAGCTGAGCACAAATTAGGATGGCCTCCATTGCTTGCTTTGGGGTTAATTCTAACGGTTTCTTCATTAATTATTATCGATTCCGCCAATTGTTGCAACCTGATGAGTTAATCATAAAATTAAATATTGCACTTTGCTTCAGCAATTTCAACAGCCGCGACAAAAAAGTCCTTGATTATCCGTTACATCCGTTTATCATAAATTGCTAATACGCTGAGAATCGGAAGCTATTAACTTATGACCTGTTTTCTCATACTTGGTTTAAAATTAGCATTTTTGGCTTCGACAAGGAAACAAGGTTTAGAGCTTTAAAGAACCCAACTTAGATGCTTGTTAGTTGGGTTTTGCCTAATTTACTGCTCTTTTTCCTGAGAAGTACTATGCCCGTAAAAATTTATACTGTAATCAGTAATTTTTATCCCTGTTTGTTCTTCTACAATACGAATCAAATCTTCCGGCAATTCTATATGTACATCTATAATTTTATTCGTATCCAAGCAATTTACATGACTATGGATATCACTGATATTACCGTATAAACGACCATCACAGCGTTCAATACACTCAATTACACCTTTACTCGATAGAGCCTCTAGGTTTTGGTATACAGAAGTGTGACCAATATCTTTACCTTGTTGGTTCAAACGGTCATATATTTCTCTAGCGGAAAGATGTTCTTTTTCTTGCCAAAGTAACTCTAATACATAGTGACGTTGGCGGCTAACTCGCATACCCAAAGCTTGGCATCTTTCTAAGGCGTCGTCTAGGGAACGAATTGGTTTTACCGACTGCTTTTGCATATTATAAGTTTATTAACTACAGTTTTTGAATGTTTATTTATTATTTTATACTTGCAGCATTTTTTCTCTCCGCATTCCATTTAATTTCTACGTTTTTGCCGATGTACACCACAAAATATTCCTTGTTAGGACAAGTTTTTTGACAAGTTTTGATGACATAAGCGAAACATAACAGCTAATTCAAACTCATTACCACTTTAGCTTAAAATAGTGGCAAACGTCTACTTGGGGTAGTGGGGAGTGGGGAGTGGGGAATGGGGAGTGGGAAGTGGGGAGTGGAGAAAATGGGAGGTGCTAGTCTTTTTACTTTTATCCATGCAATAGGTTTTTTTCTAGTAGTTGAGTAATCATAGCGGTTCTGGAAGAAACTCCCAACTTGACGAAAATACGCCGTAGGTGGGTGGCAACAGTCCAGGGACTAATGTCTAACCTCCTACCAATGGATTTATTGGGTAAACCTTGTGCCACTAATTTTGCGATCGCGATTTCTCTGGGGCTGAGATTTACTTTGTCTGGCAATTCCCCATCTGTAGTGGTGACAACCTGATTTGTACTTTCAGATTCAGCAAATGCACTTTCTTCTTCTTCTGCTTCTTCGGTTGTGGGTTGGCTACAACGGACTAAACAGTAATGCACACCGTCAACCTCTGACTCCAAAATTACTTCATTAACTATCTGCTCAGTCGATGGAAGTACCTTGCAAGGGGTAGAACTACTAACTGGTCTGACAACCTGTCTGACGAGAACCTTCAGCAACGCTTCTTTCTCCGGGGTAAGTAGACCTTGATTCTCGGATGTCGCAACTAGCTTCTTCCTATTTGAGGTTTTCATTGCTTGTTTTCATCCTTCAAGTTTACTCAAAATGTAAATTTAAATACTTAAGCACAAGTTCCCAAAAACAGGCGCAACAAGCATAAATAGGAACTTGTAAAGAATTAAAGCTTTTTAGAGTTGTAAGTAGATGCTATACCCTTGTATATATTGCTTTGTTGCTCCACACAAAAAAATACTTTTAGTAATTTTTTTTATACAAAAATCACCCCCGTGTACTAAAGAAGTTAGAAATAAGCCCATACCAATCGATATTTTTAATTAAACTGATATTGACCTGATTTTAGATTGATTGTAACCTGTAAAAGGTTTTTATTGGAAGTATGAAGTATCAATGAATACAAAGAATATTTATTGCTATTTAAACGCTCAGTCTCCTTAAGGAAGCGCTGTTTGAGAGATTTATTTATAAAAGAAGAACTTAAACAAAAATAAAGTTATGGACGTAGGCTATTTTTTCTAATTAACAGATGACTACCGAAAATTAAACATATAGAGGTATTTATTTTTGCAAAAATTTTTTAGCAATTCAAAGTAGGTATTTTCTAGTAAATTCATTGGCAATTATGATGCCAATAAAGTATCTAAGAAAACACCTTACTGAGGACAGCTTGATAAAAAGCGTTTATTAAATAGGATTAACAATTATAGATGTTTATTTTATTTTGTCAACAATGTGGAGACCGAATAAATCTGGTCTCTAATAAATCGCGTCTCTAATGGACTTAGTGATAAAACAAGATTTTGAAAAGATTTAAGGTCAGTTTCTTTACTAGCCAACAGCAAACCCGTCGTACTGCCGCATAAATGGAGAATGATACGCCAACACGATGTCTTGTTTAGGTATTCCAAGCTCCAGCAATTCATTTGCTACGCCCACTTCTGTACCATCATACTGAATCCAGACCTTGTCGCCCTTCAAATCGATGTGAATTAAAGAACCATACACACGACGGTCTTTATTCCAACCAGAGCGTACAACTTGGTATTGGTCTCCTGTGATATCAAACACAGTTCGCACTTCAATATCCCCGTAAACAGGCTTTACTTGACTATGAGTAATCAGCACTTGCTTAATTATTTGGCGGTATTGCTCAGCTTTATCCATGTGACAATCACTTCCTGTTCTACGTTATAAATTAATAAGTTAAGTTTGTGTTCTTGAATAACTTCTTGAATAAATCTACGCCTAAAAAATTCTTCAAAAATTTCTGAAGGTACTGATAGATAAGGAATTCGTTCTGGCTCGTTAACACGTAAAGCGGAGCGGTAATTAAGAAATTGTCCCAAGGCTGTATGAAATTCATAGATAGTAGAAGGAGCGATGAAACTCTTCACTTCCACTGCAATTTTTTCACCATTTAGCTCCGCAGCAAGGAGACGTTCAGCACCCAAATCAATCTGCATTTGTACATCCCCATAATCAATTTGAAATTGCTCATGAGTAATAGTCCAGCCGTCTTTGATAAGCGCGGACTTAACCACATCGTGAAATCGGTCTTTCGCTGCCACCGAATGCCTCCGTCGTCAAGAAAAATAACGCTGCTAAGCTGTTCCCATTTTAACTTGTAGTTCTAAGTTCGCAGTTTATAGATGCAAAAAGAAGAAGTATTTCATCGTAGCCCCCTCCCCGCTTGCGGGGTAGGGGGTTGGGGGTGGGGTTTTTACGCGACCAAATTAGGGAAAACTTCTTGCACCGCAGGATGAACTAACCGACCGTTTTGTACATTCAAACCCTTACCCAGCGCTTGATTACTTTCCAGCGCAGCAACACCCTTATTCGCTAACTGCAAAACATACGGTAACGTACTATTATTTAGTGCTTGAGTAGCAGTCCAAGGAACAGCCCCCGGCATATTAGGAACACCATAATGCACCACACCTTCTTCGACATAAACCGGATTAGTGTGAGAAGTAACATGTAAAGTTTCGATGCAACCACCTTGGTCAACAGCCACATCAACAATCACAGAACCTGGTTTCATTCGCTTTACCAAATCGCGAGACACTAATATGGGAGCTTTACGTCCGGGAACTAAAACAGCACCAACGAGTAAATCAGCTTCAGGAACCACAGATTCAATGTGAGCAGAATTGCTATAAAGTAATTCCACCCTAGAACCAAATATAGTTTCCAAATAAGATAAACGCTCGACATTAACATCTAAAATTTGGACGCTAGCACCCATCCCGACAGCAATTCTGGCAGCTTCTGTGCCCACAACTCCACCGCCTAAAATGGCGACTTTGCCCGGTTGAACACCAGGAACACCACCCAAAAGTACACCTCTTCCACCTTGTTGACGTTCTAAAAATCTTGCTCCAAATTGTACAGCTAACCGTCCAGCGATGATACTCATGGGAGAAAGCAAAGGTAATTTATTTGCACCTGGTTGTTCTACAGTCTCATAAGCAATAGCCGTAACACCACAATCTATCAAGTGTTCAGTTAAAACTCTATCTGCGGCCAAGTGTAAATACGTAAATAACAACTGTCCTTTTTGCAATAATTTATATTCCGGCTTTAATGGCTCTTTGACTTTAATAATTAATTCTCGATTCCATGCAGCATCTGGTGTTGAAGTAATATCCGCACCAGCATTTTTGTAATCATCATCAGTAAAGCCTGCACCGACACCAGCTTGTGTCTCTACGAAAATAGTATGACCATTTTCTCGTAGCGCTCTGACGCTAGCAGGACTTAACCCAACACGAAACTCCAAATCTTTAGTCTCTTTGGGAACGCCGATTTCCATTTAATGCCTCTAAGTATAATAATTTTGTGTTTAGCTTAGCTTTCAAACTTCCAACCTGCCCTCAGCATAGTAACCTTAGGCAATGCATAAAACTGTCACCTGTATAGGTAAAATTAATTTCATGACACTATATAAATAATAATTACATTTTGCAAAGTATAAACTTCATGCTAGATTGCTGAATATAGCTTGATACCAAGTTAAGTTTGCTGATAAAAGGAGCTTTTTCAATATGCCACAACCACAACCTACCGTTACACCCAAGTTGGAAGAGCCGAAGTTTGGTTTTAATGGATATGCAGAACGCTTAAATGGTCGAGCCGCAATGATTGGATTTGCCCTAATGGTGATAATAGAAGTAGTCACCAATGAAGGTGTACTTTCGTGGCTAGGTTTGAGGTAGAAGGGGGAATGGGGAAACAATTCGCAATTCGCAGCTCGCAATTCGCAATTAATTAAAAATTAGATAATTATTTACTGCTTTCTTGTAACTGCGAATTGCTAATTGCAGATTGCGAATAGTTTTCCCCACTCCCCATTTATAATAGTGGTAGAGGGGTTCCTATCAACAGCACCTTAGTAATGGTGTATTATTTTTCGATAATATTCTGGATACGTTTATATATAAATCTAACAAGGAAAAAACTAAACTGTGATGAACGCTGCATTACCTCGTTTATTAAAGTCGGCTTATCGGAGAGAACCGATAGTCAGTATATTGATTACGATGGGTATCGTGGATGCCTTGATTGGTGGATTTGGTGATAGTTGGTCATTATTTGCTGTTGGTTTGGGTACTGCTGGGGTAACCTTAGGTTGGCGATGGTGGCGTTTGCAACAACTTAGCCCTTTGCCGGAAGAGGAACCACAAGCACCACAATATTATTTACCCCCTCGCTCTTCAAATTCCCCTTTACCAATGATGACAGTTAATAAGAAAAAACCACCTCTTTGAAAATAACTAAAGACGCAATAAATCGGAGACTGAATAAATTCGGTCTCTACAAATTTGCCTGCTCCCGCTTAAGATATAAAAAAAGGTAAGGAAATAAATATTGTGGTGGGGAGCAAAGGTAAGGTTAAGGTGCAGTTGATATTACGTTCATTTGTTCTGGGATTAACGGTTATTGGTGCTTTTGCTGCTGTCAAATCCCAAAAGTTTGGTGTTGAAAGTGTCCGTGCTGACATTCCAAAGTCCCAGGTTTCTGTAAATACTGGTGTTTTTAGTAATCCTCTGTTGCTTTACACTTTAGGCGGACATGCAGCAGCAATTAAATCTGTGGCTTTTAGTCCTAACGGTAGAATTCTTGCAACTGCGGGTTCGGAAAACGATAACAGAATAGGTTTGTGGGATACTTTAACAGGGAAACTTGTGGGAATAATCCGCAAGGCTCATAGAGGTGCTATACAGTCTTTGCTAATTTCCCCTGATGGCAAAAGTCTTGTGAGCGCGAGTAATGACAATGTTATTAATATTTGGAATCTAAGCGACGCTAAGTTTAGCCGCTCTTTGGTCGGTCATACCAGCCAAGTGCTTTCTTTGGCTGTATCTGCTGATAGCAAAGTTCTTGTCAGTGGTGCGGTTGATGGTATTCGTGTGTGGGATTTGTTACAACAACGTCCTCTGGCTAATTTGGCACGCTTTGATAATGCTATTTACGCTTTGGCCATTACTCCAGACGGTGAAACGCTGGTAAGTGGTGATAATAAAGGTGTAATTAAGCTATGGGATTTGAGTAGCGGCAAATTAATCCGTGGGTTTGTGGGACATTCTAATATTGTTACCTCTTTGGCTTTTACAGCCGATGGTAAAACTTTAGTCAGTGCTAGTCGCGACCGGACGGTGAAACTTTGGAATCTTGGAACTCAAAAACCTATCCGCACTATTACTGCACATAATAATTGGGTAAATGCTATTGCTATTCATCCCGGAGGCCAAACCCTCGCAAGTGCTGGTCGGGATGGAATTAAATTATGGAATTTAAATACGGGTGAACTAGTTAATACCCTGGGTGGACATAACGATTGGGTTAGTTCAATAGCCTTTAGTCCTGATGGGTCGATGTTCGCTAGTGGGGGGTTTGACAGAGTGATTCGTGTTTGGCGAAATTAGTAGCTCACGCAAAGCCGCAAAGACGCAAAGGAAGAAATAATTCCAATATTAACGGATTTGTTGATATAAAAAGTGGATGCAGGAGTATTACGGAGCAGGAGTCCTCTAAAAGAGGACTTTAGCTTTTAGGCAGGGACTTTAGTCCTTGGTTTACGGTACGAGCGATGCTTAATTGTTATGTTTATGAACACCCTTTTATAGTTAAACAAAAACCCCCTTTTGGGGGCATAGTAAAAAGCTTATCAAGTTAAGTATTGCTAGCTTTACAGCAAATACAATAATCCAAAAAGGATAATCCAAACTACATCGACAAAGTGCCAATAAAGCTCAGCAGCTTCAATTCCGAAATGTTTTTCATTGCTATAGTGACCGGGTTTACGAGAGCGCCACAAAACGGAAAGAATTGCCAAAACACCAACAGTTACGTGCAATCCGTGGAAACCAGTTAAAACATAAAATGCGCTAGCAAATAAATTGTTGGTCAGACCAAATTCTAGATGAGCGTATTCATAAACCTGACCACACAAGAAAATAATTCCCATCAAACCAGTAATTGCGAACCACAATTGCATTCCCCGCACATTATTTTTCTTAATAGCGGTATCAGCATTGTGAATCACAAAACTACTAGAAATCAAAATGAAAGTATTAATTCCGGGAAGTAAAAGTTCTAACTTGGGAGTACCTTCAGGAGGCCAAGCGGGTAAGGTAGAACGAAAAGCTAAATAAGCTCCGAACATTCCCATAAAAATCATCCCTTCTGCAAGCAAGAAGAGACCTAACCCAAACATACGATGGTCTGGGTGTTCTTCATGATGTCCTTCTGTGGCTGCGTGATGATGATTAAGCTCGGTTAGCTTTGGGTCAATCGTTTGACTTTGCATGAATTTATTTATGAGGGGAGTGGGGAGTGGGGAGTGGGCAATTCGCAATTCGCAATTCGCAATTCGCAATTACCAATTACCAATTACCAATTACCAATTACCATTTCCCTATTATGAATTTTCTTCTGTTCTAGCTGCTAAAGATGGATATGGCTCGTCAGGGTCAGCACGTAATACTGAGTTTGGTCCAGCTGAGACTAATGGGTCACTGTCTGACATTGGTACACCTTTACTGGTGTTTTCTAAACCGTAGTCATAAGGACCGCAAGCCAGTACTGGTAATCCGTGGAAATTCTCAATCGCTGGAGGTGATGCGGTCATCCATTCCAGGGTTAAAGCTTCCCAGGGGTTATTAGCTGCTTTTTCACCATACATCCAACTCCAAATGGCGTTGATGATGAAGGGGAAGGTGGAAAATGCAAGAATATAAGACCCGTAAGTACAAATTTGGTTAATAAACTCAAATTGGGGGTCATATTGGGCAATTCGACGGTTCATACCCATTAAACCTAGTTGGTGCATGGGTAAGAAGGTTACGTTCATACCAATAATGGTGAGAGCGAAGTGAACTCTACCCCAAAATTCGTTTATCATTCGCCCAGTAATTTTGGGGAACCAGTGGTAGTAACCTGTATAAATACCGAAGACTGAGCCGCCAAATAACACATAGTGCAGGTGGGCGACTACAAAATAAGTGTCGTGAACGTGAATATCAAAGGGCACAGCGGCTAACATTACACCACTGATACCACCGATAACGAATGTGCTGATAAAGCCCATCGCAAAAAGCATTGCTGAGTTGAGGCGAATTTTTCCACCCCACATTGTCGCTAACCAGCTAAATATTTTAATACCTGTGGGTACGGCAATAATCATGGTGGTAATCATGAAAAACATCCGTAACCAACCAGGAATACCACTGGTAAACATGTGGTGCGCCCAGACAATTAAGCCTAAAAAACTAATTGCCAAGCTGGAATAAGCAATTGCTTTATAACCAAAAATTGGCTTGCGGGAATGAACCGGAATTACTTCTGAAATTACTCCGAAAAGAGGCAAAATCATGATGTAAACCGCAGGGTGGGAGTAGAACCAGAACATGTGCTGATAAACTACTGGGTCACCACCACCTGTGGGATTAAAAAATGATGTTCCTGCTATTAAGTCAAAGGACAATAAAATTAACGCACCAGCTAGTACGGGAGTAGAAATCAAACCTAATGCTGAAGTCGCTAACATTGCCCAACAAAATAGGGGCATTTGATGAACACCCATTCCTGGAATACGCATCTTAAACATGGTTGTCACAAAGTTAATTGCGCCCAAGATGGATGACGTACCCAATAACAAAACGCTCATAATCCATATGGCTTCACCCACCTGACCTGTTACCAAGCTTAAAGGTGGGTAGGAAGTCCAACCTGCATCGGGTGCGTCACCTACTAATAAACTAGCTATTAGTAATATCCCAGCAGGAGGAATCATCCAAAAAGCGACTGCGTTTAGTTTGGGAAATGCCATATCTTTTGCCCCTATCATCAGGGGGATAAGATAATTAGCAAACCCTGCTCCCGCTGGCACAATCCATAAGAAAATCATTATGGTGGCGTGGAGCGTAAATAAGCTGTTATAAACTTCCGGAGTGACAAAATCTGACTCCGGTGTTCTTAATTCGGTGCGGACTAAATCCGCCATTACTCCACCAATACAGTAAAAAATAAAGGTGGTTACTAAGTATTGAATTCCTATTACCTTATGGTCAGTACTAAAGGTGAAATATTCCCACCATTTTCTGACCCCAGGTTCATGAATAATTGCGTCTTTATTTGCAATTTCTTGCAACTGTGCTTGTTTCATAGGATATTTTTTTCATTGGGGATTGGGAATTATTAACTGTTGACTGTTGACTGTTGACTGTTGGCTGTTGGCTGTTGGCTGAAAAAAGATATTAGATACTACCTATTACCATTGACTAATGATGAATTTGATTTAAGATTTCTGGCTTGATTCCCATATCTTTTGTGTAAGGAGCTAAAAATTCATCGGCAAATGATTGCTCCGGGTTCAAGGCAACTGCTTTGTTTAATTCTTCTTTGCTAGCAACTAATTGCTCTTGCATCCACTTATCAAAGTCTTGCTCTGGTTCTACTACTACGGTAGTCCGCATTGCTCCATGATAAGGACCGCACAATTCGGCACAGACAACCGCATAATCACCTGCTTTTTTTGGTGTAAAGCGATACTCTGTTTCTCGTCCAGGAATTACGTCTTGTTTTAAGCGAAATTCTGGTACCCAAAAAGCATGGATAACATCACTGCCAGTCATTTTTAATTCTACTGTGCGCCCGATGGGAGCATGTAACTCACCTGATGTAATACCAGTTTCTGGATAGGTGAAAATAAAGGCGTATTGCATAGCAGTAACGTTGACTTGCAATGCTGATGATTTGTCTTTATTTTCAGAATTTGTATCCACACTGGGAGAAGTTTCCATGTCCATGTCCATCTGAGCAACTTCAGCAACGTTTGCTTCGCTATTAATAGCTGTATCGCTTAAGGTAGCTGCCATTGCTGACCCTGGCATGTTGTGTGACATGTGAGCGGACGTACTCATTGCTTCCTGGTTCATGGGCGCTCCGTGACCCCCATGAGCTTCAAACCCTCCCATCTCGTTGTAAACATCAAAGCTGTATACAGAGATACCAAGGACTATAACTGCTGGTATAGCTGTCCAAAGAATTTCTAACGGTATATTACCGTGTACGGGCGGGCCATCACTGTCATCGTCTTTACGTTTACGGTATCTAAAAGCACTATAAATTAAGATGCCTTGGACAAGAATAAATATGCCTGTGGACACAGTCATCATCGCATTGAACAGACCGTCCACCAAGCCAGCTTCATCGGAAGCTGCTGTTGGCAATAGACCGTGATTCTGACCGTACCAGAGGCTGGCTAAGGTCATCAGGATGCCTATTAGTAATGTCCAAATGGAACTTGGGATTTTCACGGTTTAAATATTGGATGACTTTACTACTTTTGGACATGATTGCCCACTTACCAGGTTAATCTAGACTTTGAAAAATTGTGAAGACAAAACAGAAATCTTTATTAAATTTTGTAGCAAGTTTTCTAATTTTGAATAAGAAGGTAGAGAGCGATTATATCTATAGATAGATGTATTTATGTGGTAAAAATTAGGGAAAATTTAAGATTTGTTCTTTTAAATGCAACATTTTAATTGGACAAAAGATGAAAAATACATAAAACTTAGTGCTAAAACCGAAATGGTGATGAAAAGTATAAGAAGTAATAGCAAATCTTTAACTTGCTCTATACGCTAGGGTGGAGTCGTAAAGAACAAAAAAAGGAATATTTTATGAGTGGATTTGTTCTTAAACAACAAAATATTGAAAATAGCGAACCACAAAAGCCTAAAGAAAAGACCCAGGAACGAATTCGTCGCTTGGTATGGCAAATGTGTATTGCCACTTTGATTTTGATGGCAATTGGTAGCGCTACAAGGGTAATGAATGCTGGACTTGCTTGTCCGGATTGGCCTTTGTGCTATGGTGAACTAGTGCCTGCGAAGCAAATGAATCTTCAGGTGTTTCTGGAGTGGTTTCATCGCTTAGATGCGGCGTTAATTGGCTTAAGTGCTATCAGTCTGACGGTTTTAAGCTGGTGGAATCGTCAAGTTTTACCCAAGTGGTTACCTTGGGCTTCCAGTTTTGCCTTGTTTTTAATCGTTTTTCAAGGTATTTTAGGTGGACTGACTGTCACTCAACTTTTGCGGTTTGATATTGTAACTGCTCACTTGGGTACAGCGCTATTATTTTTTATTACCCTTTTGGTTATCGGCTCCGCACTTACTCCCTATCAAGCCACGGGGACTGTTGGCAAATTGCCTTGGTATGGTTTAAGCGCAGCGATTTTAGTTTATTTACAAAGTTTACTAGGAGCTTTAGTTGGCTCTCGCTGGGCACTACACCAATGTTTTGCTGGTGACCAATTGTGTACTGTAATGTACAGTCATATATTTGGGCTATTACCACCAACTGTGACAACCTTGGCTGTGGTCTTTGTTTCCTGGAGTACACCAGCGCTACATCCTGCCTTAAGAAGACTAGCAAATATGGCAGGTAGTTTGTTACTTTTACAACTCGTATTGGGATACGCTACTTTCCGCTTGCATTTACAAGTTGAACCGCTCACAGTCTCTCACCAAGCTGTAGGCGCGGCTTTGTTAGGTACATTGGTGGCTTTTACCGTGTTGGCAATACGCGACTGGATGTATAGCCGCGAAATCAATGAGGAAGGAAGAAGCAAGAAGGAAGAAGTCCAAGGGATTTCGTCTCTGTAAATATTTGTTGTTCAGTTTGTTGTTGAGTTTGTTGTTCAAAAAATAAGGAAATAATACTGACATGATTGGGACTAATGTCTCTAAACAGCATGAAACTGTTCTGCAAGTTATTCAAAGCTATTATCAACTAACTAAGCCCCGCATTATCCCGTTACTGTTGATTACCACTGCTGGCAGTATGTGGATAGCTTCTGCTGGTGAAATAAATCTTCTACTATTACTCGTCACCCTCGCAGGGGGTACTTTGGCTGCTGCAAGCGGCCAAGTAATAAATTGTATTTATGACCGTGATATTGATTATGAAATGGAACGGACACGTCATCGTCCCATTCCATCCGGAAAAGTTCAGCCTCGCGATGCTTTGATTTTTGCCATAACTTTGGCTTGTATCTCTTTTACTTTGCTGACTGTGTTTGCTAATTTACTTGCGGCATTGTTGGCAATGTCGGGGATTGTTTTTTATGTATTGGTCTACACCCATTGGCTGAAGCGCAATAGTCCTCAAAATATTGTCATTGGTGGTGCAGCAGGAGCGATTCCAGCTTTGGTTGGTTGGGCTGCTGTAACAGGCACTTTAAGTTGGGCTGCTTGGTTAATTTTTGCTATTGTCTTTGTCTGGACGCCACCCCATTTCTGGTCGTTGGCGCTGATGATTAAGGATGATTACGCAAAAGTTAATGTACCAATGCTACCAGTAGTTGCTGGGGTGCAGGCTACAGTTAAACAAATTTGGCTGTATACCTTAGTCACAGTTATCACTACGTTTTTATTGGTTTATCCGTTGCAGGTTAGTGGTGCTTTATACGCCGTTATTGCTTTGTGGTTGGGTGGAGTATTTATTTACAAAGCTTGGCAACTTTTGCAAAATCCAGAAAGTCGAGATTTGGCTAGAGGATTGTTCGTCTATTCCATTTCTTATATGATGCTTTTGTGTTTGGGAATGGTGGTGGATAGTCTGCCTGTTACCCATCATGTAATTCTTGCGGTTAGTAGTAAATTACATGTTTTAAGCTCTGTTGTTGTTGGTTTTTTTATGAGTATTTTGAGCTAATCCCCCCAAACCAAAGAACCCCACCCCCAACCCCCCGGAACCCCACCCCCAACCCCCTCCCCGCAAGCGGGGAGGGGGCTACGATGATAACAACACTTTATCTATATTTATATTTATAGTTAGTGACTGTGAACAAAGGAGAACCACGAGAAAAAAACGAATTAAATCGTAGCCCCCTCCCCGCACGCGGGGAGGGGGTTGGGGGTGGGGTTTCCTTGGTGTGTACGAGCAATATATAGGAATTTTTGCGGTGATGAATTCGGAGTAAAGCGAATGGTTAACTTATCATCATTACAAGAGAAATTCAGAATTTACCCAAGATTACAAATAGATATTGATTTTAATCATTTAGTTAAAAGTTTATTATCTTTTAGTAAAGTCATCGATATTAACCAAACTCTTGATACTATTAAATCTTTCTGGAAAGTAGACGACAAAGATATTCTAGTTACATTTTCCGTAAGAACAGCCTTTGACTTATTTCTACAATCATTACAACTTCCTGCTGGCTCAGAAGTTTTGATGAGCGCTATTAATATACCAGAGATGGTAGAAATAGTTGAACTTCATGGGTTGATTCCCGTTCCGGTTGATATTTCACCTTTAAATTGCGAGCCATCATTAGAACTATTAGAAAAACTTGTTTCCGATAAAACCAAAATATTATTAATTGCCCACATATTTGGTACAATTATTGATTTAAAACCTTATATAGAATTTTCTCATAAATATAATCTGATTTTAGTAGAAGATTGCGCTCAAGCATTTGCGGGAAATAAATACTACGGACATCCAAAAGTCGATGCAAGCTTTTTCAGTTTCGGTCCAATAAAATCTTCTACAGCCTTGGGGGGAGCAGTTGCATTATTAAGAGATAAATCACTAGCTGCAAAAATACTCGAACGACAACAGCAGTACCCTAAAAAAAGTGAATTTTGGTTTTTTATCCGCGTTATCAAATTCCTTTGTCTAAAAATATTGTCAAATCCTTGGATTTATTGCCACTTTCTACATCTCGTGCAATTATTCTCTAAAGATGTAGACTCTACAATTAGGTCAACAACACGAGGTTTCGCATCAGGGGATTTATTTTCCAAAATCCGTCACCGTCCTCCCCACCATTTGTTGTGGTTGCTTGCACTGCGATTAAGTCAATGCGAAGATTTTTCTCACCGCATACACACAGTAGAAAAATTTCTAAAACTACTTACAAATAATCTCACTATTGCTGGTATTAAAGCTGAATATCATTCCTTTTGGTTATTGCCAATTATCGTTCCTCATCCAGAATTACTCGTAAACAAACTGCAAGAAAATAACTTTGATGCTAGCAGGGGAAGCACTAACTTAGTAGTAAGAGAGCTTAGCTTTAATAATAAAAATAATATCTTACCTGAGAACGCAAAATATCTGATGGAGCATATTGTGTTTTTACCTATACACAAAAATTTTCCAACCAGCGAATTACACAGACTTGCTCAATCAGTTGATAAGTTTTTTTAACTCATTTTTGAAATTAACTGCTAGCTTAGTTATATAACCAAAATATAATCAAAAAAAAATTAATAACATGGCACATTTAGATTTACGTCGTCCGGAGAACGTGACAGGCGATTTTTATGTCGATAGCTCCTGCATTGACTGCGATACTTGTCGTTGGATGGCTCCGGAAATATTTACTAGCGTAAAAGAACAATCCGCAGTATTCCACCAACCAACAAGCGAAGAAGAAAGATTATTAGCATTACAAGCACTTTTATCTTGTCCTACTGCTTCTATTGGAACAGTTGACAAACCGCAAGATATCAAAGATGTTCAGCAAACTCTTCCGATTTTGATAGAAGAAAATGTCTACCATTGTGGATATCATTCGGAAAATTCTTACGGTGCTGCGAGTTATTTAATTAAACTACCAGAAGGAAATGTTTTAATCGACTCTCCTCGGTTTACACCACCATTAGTAAAACGCTTAGAAGCAATGGGGGGAGTACGCTACATGTATTTAACCCATAGAGATGATGTCGCTGACCACGAAAAATTTGCAAATCACTTTGCTTGTCAACGCATCCTCCATCGTGATGACATCACAACAGGTACTCGCAATGTCGAAATTCAAATTACAGGTTCCGAAGTTATTCAACTAAATCCCGAAATTGTAATCATTCCCGTTCCCGGTCATAGCAAAGGACATACTGTTTTACTTTATAAAAATAAATTTCTTTTTACTGGTGACCACCTCGCTTGGTCTGATAGACTAAAACAGCTAATCGCATTTCGTGATTTTTGTTGGTACTCTTGGTCAGAACAACTGGAATCAATGCGTAAGCTCGCTAATTATTCTTTTGAGTGGGTTCTTCCCGGTCACGGACGGAGGTATCATGCTGATAGGCAAACGATGAAAACGCAAATGATTCAATGTATTGAGTGGATGGAATCAACATAAAGTAACAAATGATACATTTTTTCAGGTTTTATAGGATAGTATTCCGAATCATCCGGATATTCTTTACTACATATGGAAGAGCTTACTACTGAAAACAGTATAACCACCGCTTATAATAGTGTTTTTTATTAAAGTATTTACTGAAAGTAAATTACGGCGTGCAATAGTGTATTAAGATACGTCAAGCAAAATACGTCAAGCAAATAAGTTGCTGTATTTATTTTTAGGTAAATACAGGATTCGTGCGTCAGTTCAGTAGCGATTTTTTGCTTTTAGCTTACTTAGATGTAATAGAAACTAGTATACGCTATGCTCAATAGTGAACAAACAACTTATTTACAACAGTTGAATCAGCAATTACAAAAAGAAGTAAATAAACGTCAAATTGTTGAGCAAAAGTTACGCAGTGCGGAAATACAAATGCGTGCAATTTTTGAGGCAATGCATGATATTGTACTTGTTGTCAATATTCAAAATAATTTAGAAAGTAGCCAAGCAAAAGTTGTGGGAAGCATCGAAATCATCCCGACTCGTGATAGCAATTTTGATGAAAATCTGGATGAATTAATTAATTTAACGATAGAAGGATTTTTTCAGGAGAGGACTGCAAATAACTGGTTGAAAAAAGTTGATTTGGCTTTAAGTTCCCAGCAGCAACATTTTGATTATAATTTGTTCTTGGATAGAAAAGAATTTTGTTTTACTGCTAACATTTCTCGAATTTCTGAAAATTCCGTACTGTGGATTGCACGAGATATCACTGCTCAAAAACGCGCAGAATTTAAAGAGCGTGAAAGTAACCAACTTTTCCGAGCAGTGTTTGAACAAGCTGCTGTGGGGATGAGTTTGCTATCTCTTTCTGGTAAGTTTATACGGGTTAATCCTCGCTTGTGTGAAATTCTCGATTACTCGGAATTAGAAATGTTGCAGTTATCTTGGGAAGATATTACTTATATTGATGACCTACAGTCAGAATTAGAAAATATACGTTGTTTATTTGTCGGCACTTTTGAAAGCTATGCTCTAGAAAAGCGTTTTGTCTGCAAAAACAGTCAAATTAAATGGGTACATATTAGTATGTCGCTAGTGCGTGACAAGGATAATAGACCCCAATATTTTGTTGCTGTAGTCAAAGATATTTCCCGACGCAAAGAAGTTGAGGAAGCTTTAAAAGAAAGTGAACAACGTTTTAGTGGAATTTTTCAGCAAGCTGCTGTGGGAATTCATTTGATGAAGCTTAATGGTGAGTTCCTTCAGGTTAATCCTCGGTTTTGCCAAATTTTGGGTTACACAGAGTCAGAAATATTTAATATTTCTCTAGATGATATTACGTATGATGCATATGACCTAGAAACCGAACATACATATAGATGTCAACTATTGGATGGGGAAATTCCCACTTATTCAATGGAAAAGCGACTAGTCCACAAAGATGGTCAAATAAGGTGGGTAAATCTGAGTGTTTCTATAGTGCGTGACTCAGAGCAAAAACCCCAGTATGGTATCGGTGTACTTGAAGACATCTCTGAACAGAAATTAGCACAGCAAGCACAACAAGAAAGCGAAGCTCGATTACGAAAGCTAGCGGCAAATATACCAGGAGTTATTTATACATTTACTTTATCTTCTGATAGCTCAATTAAGTTTGAGTACATAAGTTCGGCTTGTCGGGAAATACAAGAAGTAGAACCTGAGGAAGTATTGGAAAATGCTTATATCTTATACGACCAAATGCATCCCGATGACCGACAACGAGTTACTGCTGCTAATATCCGCAGTGCTGAAACTTTAGAACCTTTTGAATGTGAATGGCGTATTATTACTAAATCAGGTAAACTTAAGTGGCTTTCGGCAAGGTCTCGACCTGAACGACGCGAAAATGGTGATACTGTTTGGTATGGTACTTTGTTTGATATTAGCGACCGCAAAAAATCAGAAGAAGCGCTACGTGAAAGTGAAGCTAGGGAAAAACAAAAAGCGCAAGAATTAGAACAGACTTTAGCCGAACTTAGACGCACTCAAAGCCAGTTAGTACTTGCGGAGAAAATGACGTCACTTGGTGGTTTAGTTGCAGGTATTGCTCACGAAATTAATAATCCAACGAATTTTATTTACGGAAATATTCAACCAGCAAAGGAATACGCTGAAGAAATATTAAATGTAGTTAATTTATATCAAAAACATTATCCAAAACCTGTTCCAGAAATTGCGGAACAATTAAAAGCAACAGATATAGATTTTATCACTGAAGATTTCCCCAGACTATTAAAATCGGTAAAGCAGGGTGCTAACCGTATCAGTGAAATTGTTTTGTCATTACGTAATTTTTCTCGACTGGATGAATCAACTTGTAAAAAAGTGGATATTCATGAAGGAATTGATAATGCTTTATTAATATTACAACATCGTTTAAAACCAAAACTTAACCATCTTGGGATTCAAGTAATTAAAGAGTATGGTCAACTACCATCAATTAAATGCTTCCCAAGTCAGTTGAATCAGGTATTTATGAATTTATTGACTAATGCAATTGACGCTATCGAAGATTCAACATTCAACTGTCAACTCTCATCTGCTAACAGTGTAATTCGTATTTGCACTTCTTGGGTTGATTCGAGGGTGGTGGTTCGTATTGCTGACAATGGTATTGGTATTAAATCAGAAATTTTACCGAAAATATTTGACCCTTTCTTTACTACAAAACCTGTGGGTAAGGGTACTGGTTTGGGATTGTCTATTAGTTACAAAATTATCGTCGATGCACACAAAGGTGAGATTCGATGTAATTCACAATATTTAAACCTACATTCCGCACCCAAACTGTCACAGAAGTGTTTTTACTGACTATTTTCTCTATATGAAGAGTAAAAAAACACTGACGTTGCCTGTATAGTCACATTATTTACCTATCTCAGATGATA
>JAESGU010000035.1_pt1 | contig 148477 bp, 111 predicted proteins | sample 9266271 | NCBI WGS metagenome assembly JAESGU01 (sample SAMN15740544, study PRJNA653495) | algae metagenome | isolation source: Scytonematopsis contorta HA4267-MV1 and co-occurring heterotrophs from mud... | place: USA: Palolo Valley Trail, Honolulu, Hawaii | collected 2009-07-25 | reverse complement strand
GAATTGATATTTTCTCCTGAATATGTGCTAAAACTATTTTTTCTCGTAGGTCTATTGAATATGCTTTCATAAGAAGATAATATTTGTATCCTTAGTGTACCTCATAACAGCCGGAAGTGCTGTATATACAGTTGAGTCTAAATTAATACCAACTGACTGGCAAATTGCCAAAATCTCTTGTTTTTCGCGGAAATGGGGGATTTTTTTATCTAGTGTCATAAAACGATACCATTCAATCCACACAGCGCTGGGAATTCTCCCTTTACGAGGACAAAAATTTGGTGTATAAGGAGAGGATGCTAGAGCAAACCATTCATTGCTATCACGTACATCTAATATAATAATGTTGGGGTCATTTATCGCCTGCAACATTTGTTCTTTTGTCACCATTATTTCCGGATGAAGATTTACGATAAATTCCTGTTTATGAGGTTGCGGTACTTCTGTTGTGGTGGGTAGTTTTGCTTCAACCCAAGCTCGATAACCACCGCAAAGTACTGATACCGTCGGACAACCTAGGTATTTGAGTAAAAAGTAGCCCCTACATGATTGTCCGTAACCTTTATTTATGGCATCTTCGTAGAGAATAATCTGTTCTTGACCAGAAATGCCAGCTTTAGCCAAAATTTCTGTAAAATATAGCTGTAAATTGATTAAATCTTTCTCTGTCGAACCAGCTAAATAAGTAAAAATTTCGCGTATGTTTACTGCTCCAGGAATATGCGATATTTCATATTCTTCTGGACTACGAGTATCGATAATTGCTATCGATTTTTGTGTTAATAAAGTTGAAAGTTCGGCAGGAGTGATTAAAGTTTTAGAAATCATGAAGAGTGTGAATAACCTAGAGTGTAGTGTAGGAAAAACGCAATAATTTAGGAGATTCCACTCAGGCTTAATTAATATTATAATAATAATATAGCAATCATAAATCATTTGTAAAAAATCATAATAAAAGTGTAGTGCGGGCATCTTTTAAGCTTCCAGTAGCAAGCAAGATGCTTGCACTACCAATATTACAATGAATACAAAAAACTATAAAACAAAGTTAGGATTGAGCATAGTCAACCAATTTTTATAAAAATAAGGCAATATAGAGTTTCCATATCATGACACCTCTATAGTGACATCATTAAAGTTTGTATGATACTGATTAGGCAAGCAACATTGCACCACTATGACAAAACATCTACCAATATCCATGAGCTTGATTTATGTCAAGTCGATGATAATCTTTATATAATTAACTATATAGCCAAATACCATAACAGTTTAAAGTCTGGTGAAGTTACGACTCAAGATTTACCCTTGGAAGAAGCGCAGCAATTATTTAATATAGCTATTCAGAAAAAAACTCAAGAAGGATATATTTTAATTTCAGACGAAAGATTTTTAAACCTAGATTTGCGCGTTCAAGTAGTCCTTGACCGTCTTGCTAACAATAAACCCAGTAATTGGAAATTAGAAAGAGCAATTTGGCGTGCAGGAGAGCTTAAAGTAAAAGAAGCAGAACTGTTACTCATTAATTTCATTGGTACAGATACTCCTTTGAGAGATTATTGTATCGCATGGGCATTGGGTTTATGTGGTTCAAGCAATTCGGTCTCAACATTACTTCGTTTATATAATTCAGACTCTCCGGAATTTGTTCAGCAAATTGCATTTGAAGCAATCCTAAAACTTGCAGACCCAGCAACAATAAACAATCTCAAATTCGAATTAATAAACAGTTTACCTAAACAAATTCAAATACTAGTCCTTGCGACTTCATCGGAAATCTTTGTACAGCTTGCTTTAAAACATCCCTATGATTTCTTTACTATCGCTGATTTACTTTACCAGCTTGATAATAAATATGCACGGTCTGCATTAATAAATATATTACGCACGGCGCCGTTCCAACCAAATTACTTTAGTTCTATCCGTCGCATTTTCAAAATCGCTGAATACCGTCGTGATGCAGAAATTTTTGCTGTCCTCGCTTATCGTTTTGAAAAAACACCGGGTAACTTCGATAATGGTTTTGTTGCGAACTCTTGGGATGAAGAAGAGGAAAAACGTTTAATTGCTCGACAACGTGTGTACGATGATGAACAACAGCAAGACGAGCCTATATTCGTATACAGCTACCAAACTCAGCATTATTTACGAAGAAGAGTTTGGCGTACTTTAAAAGCACTTGCAGAAACTGGAGACGCTAACTATATTAAAATGGCAACGGCAGTTTTGTTAGAGTATTCAGATACCGACGCTCCTCCTGTCAGACGTTCAATTTTTGATAAATGGGATTATAAACAACGTAAAGTTAAATATCCTTGGGATGCTTATGCTGATTATCTAACTTTTAACCATATTCTCTACACAAACAGTCAGCGATACAAATTTAATTCTACAAGCTGGCATCGATGTAAAAAATCTATAGCAAGTTTTGTAGAACCAGATACACGAGAAGAGGCATTTCCTGAACTTTGGCAGGAACATCCAGAAGCAGTGCTAAAGTTACTCATGGAAAGTAAATGTACTTTAGTTCGACACTTTGCTATCAATGTTTTAAATGACTGTACAAGCTTTTGCGCTTTACTCAACATCAATACTATTATAAAGCTTGTATATTCTACAAATCAAGCAACAGCAGTATTTGGGTTTGAGTTAGCTTTACAGCGTTTAAATCAAGAGAAGCCAAATCATAAATTAATTTTACTATTAACAAATCGTTTATTTCCAGGTATTGATACCAAAACATTTTTCCTGCTTGATAAATTATTGGCAAACAAAATTAATTTAATGATTGCTTTATCGACTGATAGATATAGGCTGTGTAGAGAATTCATGAAAAGTTTTTTTGGTGTATGTGTACTTCACCAACAACTTCAACAATTAATTGTCGATAGTATTATTGAAAAATTATTAACATTTACCGAACATCAAACAGAAGTAGCAAAAGACATTATAGATATACTTCAACAACATTTCCAAGCTCAATTACTAAAGTTAGATTTAAAAAGACTGCTTAAGTTGCTCATTCACCCTATAACTGAAATCCAAGAATTTGCTTCATATTGTTTTGAAGATTGGCTTTTTGCATTAGCTCAACATGAAATTTTTGCATTGATTAATCATCAAGAAGAGGAAATTAATGCAATAGCAACAAATATGATTTTTAATAATTTAGATAATTTTAATTCAGAATCATTGCGAATATACATATTAATTGAATTATTAAAATCGCAATTTAGCAAAATTGATAAATTAGTCGTATTAGAAAAATTTCAAAGTAAATTTAGCCTTGAACAACTAGTTTCTAATTTGACTACAAGAGATATTGTTCAGTTTTTTAAAAGTTCATGTCCAATATTTAGAGAAAAAGCTCAGCAAATATTCTTAAAAATTTTACCGCGCTTATCAGAAGAAAATGAGATATTAGAAACTATTGAGTTATTAAATGCATATCATTATGATGCGCGAAAATTTGCATTGGATATATTTAAAAAGGAATTAAGTATCAACCTATTTACACCAAAAATTATAGCGATTATTTTTGAAATTGAACACACAAGAGTTAGAGCATTCAGTTTAGAATTATTAAATCAGTATTTTCAATATTTAAATAGTACAGCGACATATAATCAAAGCACATACATTCAAATAATATTTGACTTTATCAAAATTTTGCTTACTGACAAAATCAATACTCAATTTTGCACTGCTTTAAGCGCACTACTACAAGAAAATTTATCGAAATGGGAAAAACATATAAATACAAAAATAATATTGCAATTATTCCAATCAAAATCATCTATTGTTAAAGAATTAGCTACCTTTACATTCAACTCAGATTTGGAATACTTTGCCCAAGAATTTACAAGTAGCGAAATCATTACAATTGCCAATCATGATATTTTCTTAGTTAGAGAAATGGGACGGCGTTTTATTTTGCAAAACTTAGATAATTGGCGTAATAATACTGAAGATATTTTCAATGCATTACAGCTACTTGAAAGCAAATGGCAGGACACACGAGATTTTGGATTTAAAATATTTACTACGGAACTGACTGCGAGTGAACTTACACCCATTGTCTTAACTCGTATCTGTGATAGCCCCAAGCAAGAAGTGAGGAAATTAGGACGAGATTTATTAACTCGTTGTGATAGTAGTATTCCAAAATCCAAATACTTACTCCAGTTTAGCGAACATCCATCCTCAGATATGCAAACTTTTGTAACAAACTATTTAGATTTCGCGGCCAATAACCCACAACAACTGCGTGCCTTAGTGCCATATTTTAACACTGTACTCTCTAAGGTGAATGGTAATAGCAGTGCAAAGAAACGTATTTTCAGCTTTTTAGAAAAAGAAGCACAAAAAAGTGAAGAATCAGCAATGATTATCGCAGAAATAATGACACGTCAATCAGCAACAATGGTAAAAGCAGACAAGGTGATAGCAATAGAAATAATGCTGAAGATAAAGAAAATTTTTCCACATCTGGAATTAGCAATTAACATTAAAGATGTAGTTGAAAAACGTGGAAAAGGTATAAGAACACTTTAGAAATTACGCTCTACAAATTTTGACGATAGAGAAAAAATAAAAGACTATACTCTTTTTCTACACACCGGAATTCAACGAAGAAAACAGAGCGCAGAAGAAAAAAATCTAATTTTTCCTCTGCAATAAATCTCAACTACATGTAAATTTTAGTTTTGGTCATAATTTTGTATTTTTAATTTTTTCGTATTACTTATAAAGGTGTAACCAGTCAGAAAATAGCTTGTTTTTCCTTTACCGGGTAACAAGGGTTTGAGTCGCACCTACACCTCTGGCAAATTGTTAGGGTCGATACCTTGAGACCGCAAATAAGCTGCTAACCGTTCTTTTTGCTGACGCTCTTGTTCGGCACGCTGACTTTCCTGTTCTGCACGCAGGCTTTCCTGTTCGGCACGTTGACGCTCCTGCTCAGTACGCTCGCGTTCTAACTCAACTTGTTCAACTGCCCAAGGTAATAAATTACCAGACGAGTCCCACCAGCGTAACCAATAACCTGTTCGCTCTTCTTTTTTTCCTTGCCAAGTTCCTAAAAATAATCCCATTGAGTCAATCCAATGCCGACCATTCTCATCAGGTAGCTCTAGCTTATAACGACCGTTTTCCAGATGATAAAACTCTAATAATCCCCCATTTGGGTCTAAGATGACGTAAACAGGAACCTGTAGTATCTGCTCGTAAAAAAACCATTTACCTGGTGGATAGGTTTGTTTTGCCGAATATTCTTCACCTTGCACATATCCTTCACCTTTGGTGTCGGACAAAAATTCCATTACAACTGCGGGAACATCACCTTCTAAATTGGGAGTATAACTTTTGCGGTCACTCAAAACTTGATTGACCCTGCCGACATAAACCCAATCTGGGGCTTTCGCTGTAAATTGCCCGTTTAAAGTTGCACAAAGACCAAAGTTTGAGGCTATCAACATCTGGGGTTGGATGTATTCAACAATTTCCAGGCTTTCACGCAAAGCACCAGCCAACAGTGGCTGACCTGTATTTTCCACTGGGTCATCCTCTAACTTGAAATCATCGGGTAACGCCTCCCAAGATATTACCATTCCAGATGACGATTTTGGCGTGCTAAGTTGGGTTACCATTCTTCGCCCCATGTAGTTGTGTGTCTATTTTATCGTTAATTTATCTGTCAGTATCTCCATTGGGCAATTTGCTCCATCTTAATATGATTGACTTCAACCGCAATTTTTTCACGTTGAATAGAGATTTAGTCGCGCACTTCGATAGTACATTATATTTATTTTTCCTCAAAGGTGACTCCTAGGCTTATATTTAGGGCTTGTTCCATACCCCGCAAAGTTTCCTCAGATATCCACTGTCTTTTACCTTGCTCGATTTGATACCAGTAAGCAGTAGAAATTCCAGCCAAAGTTGCTAGTATTTGCGCTGACCTTCCATCTTTTTCTCTAGCTTCTTTGATTTTTTGAGAGAGGTCGGGCACGGTGACTCTTATTTGTCTAACAACATCCATCAAGATAAAACAGCAACGTCCCCACAATTCTAAGCTTGTTTTATATATTTATAGTATACACCAGTTGACAACCTTAGGATAAAATACTAGTATAAAGCAAAAATACAGAAGAACTAGTTCAACCGTTTAAAGTAGAAATGGCTTCTTGTGGTTGTAACTAAATTAAGCCGAGCCTTGAAAACTCAATGAAGCAAAGTACAGTAAATGCGTTCCTAAAAGCCTATAGCCATCTAGATATAACCGTTGGAGACCTTTATGCAGCTTATGAGTTAGCTGTTGCTCAGGGGGATGATGCCGATGCAAGCCTTCTTGCTATAAGGGCTGATAGACTTTTTGAAGAGGCTGAATCAATTTTGTTGATAGTCATGGAGCATGAATCATGAACAGAGAGCAAGCATTAAATTACGCCCGGGAGGCTTCTCGTTTAAGTAGGGAGGCCAACGAGTTAATCGCCAGTGGAAAGTTTTTGGAGGGACATGAATTGATGCGTCAAGCAGTAGAAGCAGGCAGAACAAGTCGGCGCTATCTTAATCAAGAAAAAATCCAAAAAGCTTTGCAATTATTTGAGGAGCAAGCTCCAGGATGATTTGAGCTTAGAGGCTTCCACACTATAATTTACCCAATGAGAGAGAGTAGTGCGTATCCGTAAGCGGACGCTAGTGCGAACGCACAGCGTGCCGCTTCGGCTTACATCTTGCTTGTTGTCGGTAGCGAGCAAGATGCTCGCACTACAGCAGATGATTGGATATTATTTTATTTAGAAGTTTCTTAAGTAAAATAAAATATCACTCCACCTCATAGTTCTTAAATACTATTCACTGACAACTAATTACTGGCAACAGCTTAAGTACCAATGAACTTGTGACAGTTGATATGCGAAATGTGTGATACATGTACGGAATTATCTTTGTGTCATTTTACATTGCTAAAATATAAATTTATATGTAAAAATAACAACATATTATTTATAAAAGAGGCTATCTGCTCTATATTTTTACTGTTTGCATAGTCCGTATAAATCAATTACACTGAATCGATAGTAATGAAAAATGTTATTCGCTGCTTGAGTGTAAGTGCTATTACCATTAACGCTGTTTTATTCCAGTATAAAGTATTAGCTGGTTCTAATTATAGGGTTTCTTTGCAACTTAAGCGTGCCGATTCTGCATTAATTGCACAGCAAGAATCACGCTTTGACCTGAAAGATTTTAATTTTTGGTCAAGACAGTGTTTGTCTCTGTCTCAAGTAAAAGAATATACACAGGCTTTAGCTGCATGTGAGCAGGGAATTTCTTTGAAACCGAATGATAAAAATACCGAACTTTGGTTTGCACGAAGTCAAGCGTTGTTTCATCTTGGTAAATATAAAGAGTCACAAGCTTCCTGGGAGCGCGTCTTAAAAAATACACCGAAAAATGCTTTAGCGATAAGTTATCAGTGTGCTGCATTCTTTCATGTGGGTAAGTATGAGGATGCAATTGATAAGTGTGACCGTGCTTTGCTTGTTGATGGAAATTGGGGTGATGCGTCTCCGTCCTTTGCTTTGATGTACAAAGGATTAGCGCTTCGCAAGTCGGGACGGTTAGAAAATGCATTACTATCTTATAACCGTGGGCTAGCAATAAAGCCATCAGATTCGTTTATCAAAGCTGAACGTTGTAGTTTGATTGCGTCCATGGGGGAAGCGAGTCCAGAAAAAGATTGTAGTTTAAAAAGTGCTATCCAAGAATATGAGCTTGCTGCTGCTTCCGATTCTAGAAATCCAATTGTGTCAATACAGCAAGGTTTAACATTAGAACAAGCTGGTATGTTTGAAAGAGCTTCGACTGCTTATGCACAAGCAATCCAATTAGAACCGCAAAATAGTTTTGTTTTAGCCCGTCGCTGTGGTGTACTTGGCGCTTTGGAAGATTATAAGGCTGCTTTGGAGGCTTGCGATAGTGCGCTCGCGAATATTCACCAACTAGATAAATTTACAATAACTTATTTATTAACTCAGCGTAGCGGTGTATTAGCTGGTTTAGAAAAGTACGAAGAAGCTTTAGCTAGTGCTGACCGTGCGATTGCTATCAATCCTGATTTTGCTTATGCTTATACTGCACGGGCAGTTAGTTTATGGGGATTAAAAGATTTTATCGAAGCAAGAAAGGTAAGTAGACAAGCAGTCAGTATTTTTCAACAAAACAAAAATAAAGATATTTTCCGAGAAATTTTTGCTCGTAAATCTCCAGATACACCTGTAGATTTTTATCGAGGTTTGTTTTTAGCTCGTTATAATCAAGGACGCATTTTAGCTTCAACAGTTTTTGCCCAGAGTAACAAGTATAAGTCAGAATCGCTTAATGCATATCAAGAAGCACTAAAAAGTTTCAAAGATTATCGCAGAGCTTTGAAAATAGACAATGAATATTTAGAGTCTAATTTAACAACATTTGATAAACGCATTTTAACAAATCTCTACGCTAATCAATCAGCAGCCCACTTGCGTTTAAATTCATATCAAGAAGCACTAAATATGGCAGAAAAAGCAACTAGTATCAATCAAAATTCATTTGCGGGTTGGTATAACAAAGCGTTAGCCTTATCAAAATTGAACGAAGATGATAAGGCATTAGAAGCTTATGATAAAGCTGACAAATTGAGTCCGAATAATAAGTATGTATTAACAGGTAAAGGGTTAATATTACAAAAAAAACAAAGATTTGCAGATGCGCTTAGTGCATTTGATAAAGTTTTAGGACTAGAGCCAGATAATATTCCAATTGTTGCACTAAAAGGTGCAGCTTTACAAAAGATGGGGCGCTTTCAAGAAGCTGTTACTATTTACGATTTAGTACTAGGGAATGAGCCAAAAAATTTAAAGATAATTATGGCAAAAGGTTTGGCGTTACAAGGATTATTAAAATTTGATGAAGCAATAGCTATCTATGAACAAGCTCAAGCTATTTATGATGAGAATTTTTTGAGCAAAAAATCTAATAGTGTTGATATTTTTAATATTTTGACTGCGAAAGCTACTGCTTTGGAAAATCTGGGTAAGAAACAGGAAGCTATCGCGCTTTATAAGAAGGTTTTAGGTATGAATCCTAATTATGCTCCTGCGAAAGAAAGGCTGGAATTTTTAAAAAAACCTGATATAAAAAAACCTGATGTAAAAAAACCTGATGTAAAAAAACCTGATTAAAAAACCTGATTAAAAAACCTGAGCGTAAATCTCCCAAACTACCCCCTAAATAGGTTGAGAAATAATTAAATCATAGGTACAGAAAGCAGGTTTAGCAATTTCAATCACTTCTTTAATATCTTCCTGCGTTAATGCTTCATTGATTTGATTTGTTTCATCAGGACGTAATGTAACTTTGAAGTGAAATGGTTTTCCTCCTCCTAGCTTTGGGTTTTTACTAAAGCTTGCTTTACCTAAAACTAATCCTGTTTGAAATGATTCTTCTATATTTATATGCTTTTGTCCTTCAGGCAAATCTTCATCAAGGGGTAATCCAGTAAACACGTGGAGGTATAATCTTAAGCCGCGTTTGCTACCTCGCCAACGGTATAACTCTACTGCATTACGAATTAGACGACGCTGCTGTTTTTCGTCCCAACGGTCGTTTAGTTCCCATGCTACCCATTTTGCTAAAAAAGGTAAAAAAGATGAGGGTGCTGTTAGTGGGTCTAAATAAGCCCAAAGACTATCAAAGGTTTGTACTGATGGTTCAAAGCTTTGCTCGAATATAGAGATTAAGCGATTGATAAAGTCTGAACGTTGATATATTTCAGGTAATAAATTTAAGTACGAGTTTTTCGGTCTAACAAAAATATAAAAATGTTGATAGCGAATCGGTTCGCTACGTCCTTGTACATAAACAAAAATTTCTCCTTCGTAATTTAGTTGAAGGTTTTGATTTTTTTTATTTATTACATCTGGGTTCTCAAAAAAGTCTATTGGTATTTGAAAGTTGATATTAATTCTAGATGTATTATGAGCGCCAATTGTTTGAGTTATTCTCCGGTTTTCGTCTAGGTTAATGCACCATTTACAAACATCCCCTGCTATTTCTACGTGATATTCGGCTGATTCGCTGCCATTTTCTATGCTTGCCCAGATTTGTCGTCTTTCTCCGGGGCTTAGTAAAATAGCTTTGGAACTATCGCTTATATCTAGATTTTGACCTGGTAGAAGTCTTTGTTCTGGATGTGTGATTTGGGATGTTTTATTGTACAAGTCTCTTTCATCTGGTATTTGTATGGTTGCTTGAATTATTTTGGATAATGAGCTTGGGGTTGATGGTGTTTGGGTCATGTTAACCACGAAGGTACGAAGTACGCGAAGGGAAGGAGAGGGGAGAGAAAAGAGGGGGGAGAAGGGGAGAGGAAAGAAGAGAAAAGAGGAGGAAAGAAGAGAAAAGAGGGGGGAGGTTTTTATGGGTTATTTAGGAGTGTGATAATAGAGTTTAAGTTTGGGTTATCGTCTGTCCAAGAAGATATTACTTCAAATTCATTCAGGTTGATAATCATTTTTTTGTCTCGATTGGAGGTGACAATCCATTCGCCGCTTGCAGCAATTTTACGTATACAAAATATTTCTATTGCTCCGACGTAGGCAATTTCTGACATATTTTGCAAGTAAGCAATAATTTCTGCAACTTTGATATTAGCACCGATTTTCCATCCTTTTTGCTCGAAACCCCCGGTAATTGGGTTAAGAAAATAATGGAGTTTTTTGATTATTGTTTGTTTTATATCGTTCTGGTTCTGACTCTTTTGATATTTGTCTTCTAAAAGGACTTCTGCGACAACTTTTATACCTACATATTGGGGTTCTGCGATTTCTACTTTAATACCTAGAGATTTATGTTCGTTAAATTTTGCTTCCAACTCTTGTTTTAATTGCGAGGTTAATTTGAGTTTTTCATCAGGATTGATACCTTCGGGAAATAACTGTAAAAAGTTGGTTTCGTTCAAATCGTTGCTCTCTCTGGGGTCTGGGATAATCAGCGCACGCACGTAACCGGGGGAATCGCAAGGGGGACAATACACGTTATATACTGATGGAAGTTTGGCTATATTTTCAAAATCTTCAGGGGTAATGGCAGTTTTGGAAGTACGCAAAATTTCTGGTACGCGCATTACTACTTGGTCAAGAGATTCTGCCTCTTTGCCACCCCGTGCTTCTTTTAGATTAGTAATATTTTTGACATAAGGTATTGCTGTTCGTAAGACAGTAAGTTGATTACGTGAGACATTTCCCCTGCTTCCACCACCAAAACGATAGGATTTCATTCTAATTTCGGCGCCGAGTGTTGGTATTTCTCCATACTGCCATTCGAGATAGTTATCATCATTTGAATTTGAACTGGGATAAGCTTCTTGTCCTCTTTGACGAAGACGACGGTCGTTAATTTGATGTACAAGTTGATTTGGTTCGCGTACCAAAGGGCCAAATTGCACTTCACCCGTGCGAGAGTCGATTATATAGTGCTTATCGCGTGGAGTTGAGGCTGCGAAATCATTAACCTCTGTCCAAACTTCGGGTTTTTCCCCAGGGAGAGTAACTTGGATATATTCCTCCTCTTCTTTGCGCTTGAGAACGGGATATCCTTGTAACTGAAAAAATTGTCCTTGTTTACCATCGCTAATTCCCAGCAATTCATTTTCGACTGTCACGCATTCAGAAGCGCGTACTGCCCCACCTATCGAGCGCACTGTCACATTGTTAATTATGGGAGAAGCCAAATATATATCGAGTCCTTGTGGTTTTGTATAAACACAACGTATCCAGTGTCCCTGATAGGTTTTAAATTTAGCTGCGGGGAACGATAGCGGTAAGTGAAGAATTATATCCGCACCTTGTTGAGGTTGGGTTACTTGGTGAAAACTAAAACCTTTTGTTTTATCGTCCTGCTTTTGCTGCAATATATCCCCAACCCACTCACTTCCATCCCAAGCTTCCCATCTCAATGGGGGTTCATCGGGATTTATGCCAGCAACTGCTGCTGCTGTACCTTTGAAAGTTAGAGCAATAACATTACCTGCGATTGAATTTCGCAATGTCTCTATTTCAAAGGATGTATCTTGATTATTTGTTGTAAGTGCAGATTCTGATAATGCAATGGAAGGCGCCTCTAAAACTAAATAGAAGCAGTTATTGACTTCGTATCTTTCCAACAAATAAACAGAATAAGCATCTCGAAAGCTACCATCTTGATTCAAAGTATAATAGCTCTCAAAATTATCGGCTTTATTTTTGCTATTCGTTAAAGATGTCAATAAATATTTAATTTTTGGCTGACCAATAACCAAGTCTTCATCGGTAGTAAAAACGACCGCTTGTTGAGTTTCGGTGCGAACAGTAGCAACTTCCGTACCTTTAGGAATACATTTTAGACTAGATTGTGCGGCAGTTAAATAAAAAGTTACATCCGTCTGTGCCGGAACCGCAGCTTGAAGACGAATACCCAAAAGTTCTAGAAATGCCACATAATAACGACGTGGAACTTGGTTAAACCGATACAACATTTGGTCAGTCAACCAAGCGAACATTTCAACTAGAGTAATACCTGGGTCAGAAGGATTGTGATTCGTCCACTCTGGACAATAGCGGGGAATACGGAGAATGCATTCCTGCAACAAATCATCGAAGGTGCGGTCATCAAGATTTGCTTTAGGTAGGTTAGGTAAAAATTTAAACTCGCGTAGCTCTTTGTCTGTATCTGCCATAAGTTAGGGAAAGGGGAAAGTTTGCAGGGATTTTGAACAACTTCTATCTTGTTTCTGGCGTCTGTAAATAAAATGGGTAAACAAGACTACGCATTTCATAATTATCTTTAGGAGTATAAATTATTTCGACTTCAACACGTCCTGTGCTTGGGTCGGGGATGGTTAATATATTGTTGATAATAATGCGAGGTTCCCAAGTTTCCAAGGCTTCTTCGACGTAAAGACGAACAGTTAAAAGCGTTTTGGTGTTCATGGGTTCAAATACCAATTCTGATAAACGCGAGCCAAAGTTGGGACGGTAAAGCCGTTCGCCAAGTTTTGTACCGAGAATTATTATGATTGATTCTTCCAGGTTGGGGGTATTATTACTGAGTTGAACACTACCTTGGACGTTGACGTTGATGGGGAACGAAAAGCCGGCACCGATGTAATTGGTAGTAATTTGGTTTGTTGGTGGCATAGTATTTTTGTATTTTTATACTTAGAAGTCAATAATTTTTTTATCATATTTTACTTAGCTCAGACGTTCTCAATTTTTGAAATTCCCAATATTTGTCTCGCTCGGACGGAAGCCAATACTTGTCGGTTAAACACCAAAAGACCTCAACACGTAGGTTGGGTTGAGGAACGAAACCCAACAAATACAACGGAATGTTGGGTTTCCCAAAGCCTCAACCCAACCTACAAAATCTCTTAACCGAGCAGTATTGGGACGGAAGCGGGTCACCTACTTGGAATAACTCAGTTTCTTGCTTCTTGTTTATGATTTTTAAAGTATTGCCTTGCTTTTTGTAGTTCCTCTGGAGTGTGAACTTCCCCTGGTGGTAATTCTCCAATAATTCTTGCATCTGTAATTGGTTCTTTTCCTCCTCTTGGCTTTTTATCCTGAGTTATGGGTGCTTTTATCAATGTGGATAATGTATCTTATAAAGATAGAGCATTTGCTTCAGATACTGAGTCAATTTTAAGTTTTGTTAAGCCTAACCTGTAGTTATTCCTTTTTTCTCAAGTTTTATACTAGTACTTTATTATACTTTGGTTTCTGTGTTTTCAATTTTATTAATGCTTAGAATAAAATTAAAACAAACTTTTTCTCAATAGCTACTAGTTCACTTTTTGTAAAAAAAATCTGGCTTGTATGTGATGTTAATCTAGACGCAGGGAAAAGTGCCGAGGTTAATTTCCTTTACAGCTTCAATATGTAAGTCTTCTTCACGGACATCTGACTCACTTTTAAGTACTCTGTACTCAAATCTAGCAATTAATTGTTTTTCATATAAATTTTTGAGATATTAATCAATCTCCAGCATTTGAGTATAAGACTAACCGCTTCTAACGGTTGGGAAACGCACTTCTGAATCGGAATGTCCTATGAAGGAGTTAAGCATGGGCGGTTCGCGTTTAGGCTTTTTCAATACCGGAAAGCCATTCCTGCATCTCAAGAGGTTGTTGCCAACTAAACATGTATACTACAAAATTATCAAGTTGCTCATCGTTTAACTGTTCGAGTTGGCTAACTATTTGTGGCGTGAGAAACTCTGCACCAAATTTAGCTCGAATTATAGTGCTTGCCGACTTTAGCTTACCTAAAAATTCCCCTTCTAGTTTGCCTTCTAGTTTGCCTTCTAGTTTGCCTTCTAACCTAGCTTTGTTAATTTCAGCTTCATACCAAGCATCGATTTGTTCCATCGTTCTCATAAAATCTTTCTATGGCTGCAGCGAATTTCTAGAAAAACAAGTTAAACACAATGTTCGTGTTTAGGCTTTTTCGATTCCACAGAGCCATTCCTCCATCTCTTCTTTTTGTTGCCAATTAAACATATGTACTATAAAATCATCAATTTGCTCATCATTATAAACCATGTGGGGCAGACGTCCCACTGATTGTAGTTAAAATTAAAAATCCAAAGTAAACACTCTGAGGAAATTACTTAAAAACTTATTTACTTTTAGGAGAAAATTCCTAAAATAATTATTGCTAAATCTTTCATTGAATTTACACTACCATTCATACACATTTCTATACACAGCCAAGTGATTATTATTCTCATAAATAGTGATATAAATCACATACTTAGCAGGATGAGACTAATAATATTACCAATACGGAATTATTTGCGTTCGCACAATTAGAAAACTGACCAGAGCTTATAAAGGCTTATTCCCTATAGCTATTATAGGCTTGCGTATCATTTATAAGCGTCAGTTTATAATCAAAAAGATGAAAAATTCCGAAAAGATTAATGAACAAATTTACACATTTAATAATACGGTTTAATTTATGTAAGAAATTGTTTATATCTTTAACTTGTACACAGAAACGAAACCTGTGAGTGCAAGCGCTGTTTTACCCATTCTAAGTGAAACATCACAATATGCTGCAAACTCAAAAGCTTTATTCGATAAAAAACGAATAAAAAAATTAGCGCGTGTAATCAGCGTAGTTAGGTAGATTGGGTCGCTCTTATTTGCGAAATCAATTAGCAAGGTAGAAATAATGAATCATATTCACGCTCGCGTCAAACCTGAAACAATAAAAATAACTGAGAAGTACTACTATGAAAAGCATATATCCAGCAATGATTCTCTTGAAGAGAAAGAAACTCCTCAAGGAGAAATTGAAATTGCTATCCCTTATGATGGAGAAAAATATTTTAATCAACTGGCAATTAAAGATGTAGAAGGACAAATCAATAACTATTCTTTTCAAAAAGAAATTAAAGCTCTTATCGGACATTTAGCCATTAGTAATCATGAAAAAACCAATTTAGAAAGTTTTTTAGGCGAAAATCAGTTTATACAACTTTTTGTTCCTGTTTCTAATAATACATTGGTTAACCAACAAAAGCTTAGTGAGGATAGATATACTTGTATTTTAAAGCACAACTATAAACCTAACGTTCCGAAATTTAAACCAATACTTACCGATTTACAAATATTGGATGATGATGATTTATTGAGTATTGCGTCTGCACAGGAAGATAAGGAACTTTGGAATCACTTAAAAGAGCTTAATGAAAATGACCAACAATCTGTAAGTCAAAAAGCTGATAGCATTACTGAACAAGTAAAATCTGGATTTGGAGACTATAAAGATTCTTTAAAAAGAAAATTATTTATAAAAATTCACATTAAGCTAGTTTTACCTGCTGAAATTGAATTATCTCAACTACCTATTGTCAAACGAGTTTCTTTTGAATGGCCGACTCTAACCTCCTTTAAAAGCTTTAATTTTGAGGTAATCGATAACCAAGATGATGAACGGCAAAAATTGCTAGAGGACACAAGTATTTACTCTACAGATATTGTATATAATCCGCATAGTCAAAGTTTAGAATGTATTTCTAAAACGTCTAATATCGAGTTTAAAAAATCAACCGATAATTCACCTTATGCAAAGTGGCATAGTTATGAAATTAAAATGCTACTTAAAATTTTACAACCTGGGGAGCTTTATAGGCAAACTCAGCTAAAAGGAAAAATAGAAGTTGAAATACCTGAGTTTGTTTTATCAGAATTGAAAGCTAGATATTATGGATTTAATAACAGCAAAGGTAATGAATATAGTAAATTTGGTGAAGATACGAAAAGAGAAATTCAATTGAGTACTCGTTTACTTAATAGCTTTGTTCTAAATATTAATGAAGCTTTTATAAAAAGAGTGCGCTCTACTGCAAAAGAACTTATCTTTGAAAATGTTTTACAGACAGAAGAAAAGTTAAGAATTATTAGAAATGTTTTAAAATCACAAGGTTTTTCCAATGAGGTTATAACACTTAATAACAATACAAAATGGTTAATCTATGCAGAACGTTCAGAAGGTATAGACAAAATGATTTTATGGATTACTGTGCGTGGAACAGAAGACACAACATCAGTAATAACTTCTTATGAAAAAATCAAAAAACAGCAAGAAGAAAAAACTGGTTATTTAAAAATGTATTTGTTAGGTAAATTACCTCGTAATCATTATATCTTGATTAAAAGAATGAATGAGCTAGAAAGTGAGCTTCGTAAGCAACTATAAAAGCTTAGCAAAATCTTGATATAAAAATTTAAAATATTTCAAATAGTTATTAACACGAAGGGATAAATATGCAAGAACAACTTTTGAATAATGCTCCAAAACCCCGTTGTTATAAATGTGGAACTACACATATTGAATATGTATGCCACCATTGTGGAAGGCTTATGTGTTCAGAACATACTTTTTTTAGTAAAAGTAATATTAGCAACAAATTACTAACTTTAGAGTTTGCAAAGCTAGGTCTTAATGATACCGAATGCGAAGAAGAACCTTTTCACTGTTCTGACTGTATGCATCTTGTTTCAGATATTGCTTGGGGACAAATTTTTATAGCTTCTTTATTTATAGTTTTATCGATTTTGTTTTTGGTTCCTAATTTGCGGATAAAACTATTATTATTAGGTATGTTTATTGGGTTAGAATTTTTTGTTTACGGTCTATCTGCATCTAAAAAACGAAAGCAGCAAATTAAAGAAAAACCACATTTACCTGTGCTTCCTAACTTTGATAAAGTGCAAATCAGGGAAAAGGTTGAGGGACATATTAATTTAGATAATGGAAAATATAAAGTTAAGGTATCTTCTTTACAAGGTCGATTTAACATACATATGAGCTTTAATAGCGAAGAGCATGAGCGACATCAAAAAGATTATCGTTTAAAATATGATGGTTTGGCTGATAAATTCCATGCAGGATTTGCAGTCTTAAATGGCTCAGCGAGAATTAAATTTAGTGAAAAATCTTTAACAAGTCAATTTATTAATCATCCTAATGATATTGTTATTCGGTTAATAGATTATATAAAAAGTCAACCTATATTAATGCAACTTGATAGACCGAATGGTCATAAAAAAAATGTTTATTTAGATTATGATTTGTTAGAAAAAATTGATACATCTACCTTTCCAATTCAGCTAGTTCTGTCATTTATTCCTGGAACAGATAGGAAAGGACTAGAAATGGCGGTTCAATGGAAAGAACCAAAAGTAGTAAACAATAACAATAGTAAATATCCAAAAATAAAAATTAGCGAAATTGAATTGCTAGAATTTAAATTTCCTCCAACCTGGGGTAGAATAGAAACTATTAATTTAGAAAAAAATGCTTCCTTCGCAAAAGATTCTCAGGTAATTATTTGGCAAAATATTCCAATTGACGAAACCGCACAAAAAGAATGTCGTAGTATATTTCAAGTACAATTTGAAGAATCTATTGACCCTGAAAGTCACGATAGTTACGTTACAGGTAAAATTAACGTAATTTGCCAAAATGCCCTTTCTGGCCTAGATAATGTAACGCTTTATTTTCCTACTGGCAAACCAAACAAATCTTTTGATGCGAATAAATTAAGTATTGAAACTGAAATTGAGGCAAAGTTTGAAATCAGTTTAGCTAATCTTCGCTACCAACATATTAAATTATTTCCGGACAACAGTAGTACTTCCGATGATAATCAGAAGAACTTAGATTTACATCATGTTAACCCTATAGATTTACATCATGTTAGCCCTACCTATAATGCTATCACATTACTAACTGATGCCATGAGTTCTCACGAATACGGGTTTTATGTTAAACAAGTAATCGAGAATAAACCGACTATTAATCCAGATAGAAATTTAGTTAATCGTAGTTGGGATATTCTGGGAAGATATTATGAAGGTGTTTATCCTATCGATTTCCAAATAAATTTACTTGGATTTGAAGAAAACGAATACACTACTCAACAACCTTTAAGAATGACCCGTATTAAGCTGACAGTGGAGGGTACTTTCTCTAATGATGAAATGAAACAGCAAATTGAAGGAGTATGGGAAACATTGCAAACTTTAATCCAGGGAATCTTTCATCAATTGCTAGAATTAAGTGATAATTATGACACAGAAGCTCCATTTAGTTTACCAGAGCAATCTTCAACTCAAATGACAGCAGTTGTTGAGGAAGATGAGGAAGACAAATAAATATGTCTAGTATAATACTTAACTTATTACTTGAAAAACGATACATTTAAGGAGAAATTATAATGACAAACTTGAAATGTAGAGAATGTTCTAAGGCTGAAGGTCAAGAAACAAAAATATCATTCAGGACAAAAAGTCGTTTATCTCGGATACGGGATTGGTTAAATAATAAGCTACCTTTTAAATTACCACAATTACCAGATGAACTTCGCTGGAGATTTGAAAAAAAAGATAGTCACGTGAAAATTATAGCCGCATGTCATCACTGCGGAAAGCTATTATGCCAAGAACATACAATATTGATTATTGACGATGCTTTTATCGTTGATGAAAATAAAATTAGAAAGCTTCTTCCTGCTTGGTATAATCAATATGTTCAATTAAATACAAGTAAACAATTTAGAGATTTAGAAAATCGTTTTTTCTATTATCTAGCAAATCATTGCTTCTTATTTAAATTTTTGAAACAGAAAGCTTACCATTGTAAAAAATGCAAACAAAAGCATCATTCAAGTGCAAAACGTCATTTTGAAGATTTATAATATAAATATGATTGAAATTAACTTAGATAAAAGAGATTTTTTTGTTTCTCAACTTAATAAGTTGACTATCAACTTAATGAATACTAGCCAAGAATTATTAACTAATATAGTATTTGGGCTAAAATTACCACCAAGCGTTCGCCTTCAAAAGGGTTTAAAACAAGTCGAAATACAAAAACTCGCACCTAATGAAACATTTAAACATACTATACAAATAGTACCTGTATCTAAAGGGACTCCAGTACTGACAGTTTTTAACTTTTCTTACCGTAATTCTCTTGGTAAAGTTAAACTACTTGAAGATACTACATATCCAATCATTGTTAAGCAAGCTCCGATTTCACCGAAACCAGAAACCAAGGCTAAATCAAACCCTACAACAATTCAAAATACCGAAACTTCTGAGAAGGTATCTGACCCTTCCAATAAGCAACAAAAAATCTTGATTTTATCAGCAATACCTCATGGACTGCGCGTAGATAAAGAAATTCGACAAATTGAGGAAGCTATAAAAAGAGCGATGAAGCGGGATTTATTTGAAATATGCATTAAAACTGCTGTACGTCCTCAAGATATTCGTCGAGCAATCGCAGAAGAAGAACCTCAAATTGTGCATTTTTGTGGTCATGGGCTATCAAATGGCGATTTAGTATTAGAAGATGATGGTGGAGATAATAAACCTGTTTCACCAGAAGCCTTAGGGTCGCTGTTTAAGCTACACTGTGATTACGTAAAATGTGTTCTCCTTAATGCCTGTTACTCAGAAAAGCCTGCTATAGAAATCAGCAAATATATTGATTACGCAATTGGGATGAATCAACCCATTGAAGATAAAGCTGCAATTGTTTTTGCTCAAGGTTTTTACGATGCGTTAGGTTATAAAACATCAACTAATAAGGATGTATTTCAAAGGGCTTTTGATGAAGGCTTAGTTGCTATTCAAATGGAAAATATTTCACAAGAATTGATACCAGTTTTAAAGCGATGCTCCCAAAAGAATTGATAGCTCTTTTATTTATATAATTTTTACTGATAAATCCATGGGTAAGCTAGTATTATAGTGCATTATTATACTGCAGGTTGTCTGTTTTCTATTTTAGCAATTGCATCTATAGGGAAAGTATCATCATTAATTACAGATAAAATCCCTGGTAAATATTCATCCATCACCATTACATTAGCGTAAACCAACCTTTTAATAAGCGGAAAAGTTAGGGTAGACCCTTCAACATCAACACTGGTTTTATAGCAGATTTCTCCGTCTGTAAAATCTAACTCAAAATTGCCAATAATCATTCCTGAATTAGCTCTAGTGATAAATTCAGCTATGGCTACCCTTTTAGTTTCTGGAACTATCACCGGACAAATAGAGTAAAATACAAATTGCTGTTGTTCTTCTCTGGCTTTAGCGTAGCAAGTCCATTGAGCATTTTGACCTTGAAAAAGAAGTTGTAAAACAGGCTCTCCTTTTATTTTGGTAAAAGACCAGTCGTCTTGTGTAAAAAAATTAATTATTGCCTGAAGAATTGATGTATTAGAAATTGTAAATTTGCTATCTACATTTTCATAAGTTGCATCTGCCAATTCTTCAAAAGCTTTGACCATTGGCTCTAGAATTTGAGAAATAGTTTCTTCGCTGATGCTGGATAAACTTGTGTCAACCCATTCTTCAAAGCTATTAGCTACTTCTCCGAGCGCTTGAGAAATTGCTTGAGTACCCATTGTTGAGAGATTATCATCAGCCCAATCTTTAAAGAAATTAAATATGGCTGAGTTAATTTTTTCGCTGTCAATTTTTTCAGCGTTTAATAGTGAGGGGCTAAGATAATCCCAAAAAGTGCGGTAACCTGTTTCTGTTCCTTCTCGTTGTTGTTTAACTTGTAAAGCGTACCAATTTTCTGTTAATAAAAGTGGGTTGTCGGGTTGTTCTTGGCTGAGGTTTTTTAGGTAGGTTTGTATATCGTTAAGGTGGGGGGTGAGGTGTGGGAGTAGTTCGGGTTTGAGACTTGCTGTGATTTCAATGTTGGTGCTGGGGTCGAATTCTCCGTTGGTGGGAGCGCTGCGTAGTTCGGGTTTGAGGTTGAATAGTGCATCTGTGTCGATGTGGTGGTAGAGTTCTGGGGTTACTTGGAAGATGAGGCAACAACTGTTGATAGTATCATTAAGTTTTGCTAAGATGAGGGAAATCGCATGGATTGTTAATCCGGAATAGTCTGAGTCACGTAATGTTAACTCAGTTTCCAATTGATAATTTTGGGTATTATCAGTCATAATTATAGATTGGTGTCTAGAGTGAAATTAAAGTAAACTTGTCCTCAATAGCTATTTGTTCGTTTTTTTGAAAAAAATCTGGCTTGTATGTGATGTTAACCCAGATACAGGGAAAAGTACCTCGGTTAAAGCTTTTGCTGCTTAGTCTTATAAAGTAGGCAAAACAATATTATGATTGTGTTAATACCTGGAAAAATTGGTTATGGTCAATAGCGATGGTGATAAATGTATTGGTGTTTTTGGCAAGATGCGCTCCCCATTCTCCACTCTTGCGGTAAATTTCCACTTCTTGAAATGTTGCTATATTCCTATTTACACAAATACAGGCTGCTAGAGGGTCGTGGAACATCTTTCCTCAGGTCGGAATTTCAGATATAATTCCATACCATTAAAAATGATATTGAGACCAGCAGAGCTAAACCGAAATGGTTTCATATGCTCATGAAACTCTTGGTTATAAATTACTCCGTGACAAACATTTTTTGAGACAATATCTCTAGTCATAACTTGCGTAGAAGAGAGTAAAGCTAGCGCAGCTTTTGGGTCGCCATTAAAGTTAAATGTCAGACAAGTTTCGACTCCATCAAATTTAGGTAGACGAAATTCAGGTGGTACAACGCTATCTCCCGCAAACCCCCCTTGTCCTACCCAGCGTCTAATTGTTACCGAAGGGTGATTTTTTAGCAATAGTCTTAAATTGTGTAGTGGTGCGCCAGTGAGCAGCACTACATCTGGATATAAATTAATAGTAGTGGCTATAAGATTATCAGCAGACTCATCTGGTTCGCTAGGTGGAATAATTCCAAGAAATTCGTAATGAAATTCTGAAACTGCATCTTTTATAGAATCTGGATTACGCGCACCCACTGGAACATTATGCTTGTTGAGACGATGTAGGATGTGACGGATAACTCCCACTTGCGCTCTAGACCCTGGATTGATTGTAACTGCACGTAAGGCTATATTTGGGTGAGAGCCAAGGAAGCACAAAGCAAACATATCATCGGGGTCTCGGGTTTCCATATCAAAAATTATATTGATAGTCATAATCAAGTATTATTCATTCAGGAGTTTGATTAAAGTATCGCGTGAGTTTGGCTCTTGCGTACAAAGCGCGTGCTAAATTTATAGAAAAAATAAGCTTAAAACTCTTGCTGTGCTTATCTGACAGCCATTATTACTTTCAAGACGGTATTGTTTGTTGAATTCCCGTGTTGGGCTTCGTTTGCAAATCCTCTTTAGGCTTCAAACTCTTGTGCTACGAATAAACAATAGTTTTGAGAGCAAAAGAAACCCATTCGCACAATCTACTATTTTGATGATAAAATACAGCTTTAATTTTTATTATTTGTTTCTAATATTAATTCTTTATAGTCTTTTACTGTAGCTTTAATTTTGGAAGAAGCTTCGGCATTACTTTCTACAGAATCAAGTAGAGGCAGAGATTTTTCCCAGCCGATTATAGCACTACGACCCAACAGAGACTGTGCTAAAGGTGGGTCAATATGCAGCCAATAATACTCGACAATATTAATAAAACGTGAGATTTGAACAGTATCATTCACCTCTTTAAGAGAATATTCTAGCTATTTTAAAACTGTTTTTACAATGTCTTGTGCTACTGACCAAAACCACGATATAGCAACATCTTCAACTATTTGTTTTGACAGAGGCTCAATCGCCTCTTCTTTTAGAAATTCTGCGACTTGAGCAAAGTTAAAGTCATCTAATGTTGGCATCTTTTTAGCTAAACTTTCAATTGAAAAATCCCAATATTCGCTTATAGCTTCTGGAATAGATTCGATAGGAGGAAGTGTAAGCACTGAAATAATTTCTAAGCATTGCTCCAAAACATTAAGAGCTTTTGTAATTTCATCCGAATTGTAACTTAGTGTTTTAACTTTCTGACGACGCTGTGTAGCACTACTTATCAACAAGGGTAAGATAGTGTTGGTAAAACATCTAGTAAATTGTTTGTTTTCATAGTATAGAAATTCCTGCGTAACGACTTTGTTTGTAGGTTTTCGTCTTCTTGGGGAGCTTCGGTGCGCTGAATTTCGTCCTCTTGAGATGGTGAGAGTTTTTGAGGGGAATTTACGGAGATGTTGTTGATAAAATTGGGGCGTTTGGCGTAATTGTCGCGTATGGTCTGTTTTTATTACTTAGAAGTCCCTAAGATGCTATAAAATTTGTAGCCTCTAGCTTATGGTCATCTGTTTATGGTATTGGTATAAGATAGAAGTTGAACCAAGCCCCAAAGCTCAAATATTTTCTCAGCTTTAACTACTACTGTAGTGTCGAAATCTTCAGATAAGTCAGGCGCAATTATTGTACAATTTTCCTCAATTGTTGGAGTCCCAGTACAACCATAAAATCCGCATTTGTAAAAAACAGTGTTTTTCATTTTCAGACTGTTAAAATCAGTATAACGAAAATCACAATTTTCAAAAATAGCTTCATCTGCTATCATATTGGCGATATTAGCTTTTTGCAAGTTACACCCAATAAATTTTGCATTATGGAGTCTTGCACCTTGAAAATTAGCCTCTTGAAAACAAACACTAATTACTTGTGCATTTTTCCAATCAGTTCTGTCAAGATTAGTTTGACTCCAGTTGCCTCCTTGGAGATGTGTCTCAACAAATTTCGCCAACGTGAGAGCAGCCCCCACAAATTGGCAATCTTTAATTAAAGCCTTATTGAACGTAGAACGCTCGAGAAGTGCTTTTTCACAAATACACTCCACAAGTTCTGTGTCTGTTAAGTCACCAAACCTAATCAAAACATCAGTTAGATCGCACCTGACAAATTTTGCAGCTACAAGCTCAGGTGCTGCTAACGAAGCCCCTCGCAAATTAATTTCTTCTAGTACGATACGTCCTGAGCCTTGGCACCCAGCCTTAAGCCAGCGTTGGTGTCCTCTAATATTGGAGGGTGACAGGTATGCAAGCCATCGAGATGCGGGCAACATAATTGTTAATGTTCCTTTGCTTGTAATTTATTATTTCCAAAATGAATGGGATCTGCTATGACTCTATATTATCTTTAATATTCGGGGCAACTTCTGTGAAGTATTTATCGGCCTCTTGTTTTAGTCGGGCAATATCAAACCTCTTTTGCTGTTCAGGAGTTAAATCTTCAAGCCTGTATTCTTTGCTACCTATTTTTAGTGTACTCAATCCGGTTTGAAAGTCACTAATAATTTGTTCAGCAACGATGTACTCCCGACTTAGATTTGTACCCACAACTCCTCCAGCATCTGTGTTCAGGATGGTATTAATGTCATGGTAGAGAAATTTGAGGAGTACTTGATCCACTTCTTCAGGGTTAATAGACCTTGTAGCTAAATTACTGCTTAGATTGGCTTCAACGATAATTTTCACCCCTTTACTCTGAAGTTGTTTCATTTTTTGCAGTTGTTTGGGAGTTGCATGGGTTGCATGACCAAACCGAACTACTACTTTATCTGAAATTTCGCTATTATCGGCTAATTTTTCGAGAGTTTGAATCATCATATCCAGATTAGCTTCAGCGTCCTTACGGTGTTGACTGTTTTGCTGAAGCTTTCCTGTTGTTTTATCACGGTCATGAAACCCTTCTCCCACATGAACTCGTAGCACCAAGAAGGAATCTTCTTTCTCAGCTTGTGCTGCTAGATATCTATATACATCCTGAAAATTGTCCATCCCTTTATTGGGGTCAAATTTTTTCTCTGGGCCAGCAAAATCTACGCCAACAATACCCTCTTCGCCAAATTTTATATCCTCTACCGAACGTTTTCCTTTGCCTCCTCTTAAAATGTTGGTGGATAAGTCAATTAAAAATCGTACCTGAATTCCTTTCTGGACACACTTCTCTCTCAAGGAATTTAAATTTACTCCTTTTATAGATTCTGCTTGTAATTCTAAATAATAGATGTTGTCTTGACTTATTTGCTCAACAATTGCGTCTAAATATGCATCTTTGTCACTTATTTGACTTAGCAACTGACCTCGCAAAGTATATGCTAAACCAAAATCAACATCTTCATTGGCAGTTAAAAGACGATTGGCAATATCAATTATATCTTCAGTTGTTGCCTTAGAAAAATCTAGCTGACCATCTTTAATTAAATCACCAAAGATGCGTGTTATTCTAGTATTATTCTTTATCCCGTCCAGCGACCATATATAATTTAAAAAGTCATTATAATTACCCCCATGTGCTAAATTAATTAGTTGGTCTGGAGCTAATATTCCACTCAGGTGGTTATGTAATTCGACTCCTGGATGATTAGATTCCAACATCTTTTGCTTGTGTTCTTGATGTGTTGCATCCTTTTTACTTTGAGAATCTTTTTCTGGCTCGGTATTTTTAACTTTATCTTTACCCTCAGCCACCACAAAACCCATACCAGCATTGCTATCCATTACCTTTAGCGTCTGCTGATGCTGGGCTAACTGCTGTTGTAAGTTTTCAATATCCACTTCCAAATTTGTCTGTGCATCCGCATCTAAATCACCTCTAGACAGCCTATCCAGCCGTTCATCAATAATTCTCGACACTTTTTCTACTTCTAGTTTGGCTTCCCAAGCGCACGAACCAACCGTTGGTTCACCATTCTTGGTAATCCAAGATTGTAACTTTTCTTTAAGAATACGTATTTTACCAGAAAAACCCGAATACTGTTGCATCAATCGCACGGTTTGGGCGTGTAAAAGTATATCAACTGCACTAGGTCGTTTTTCTCGTTGAGCCTGAATTGCTTCCAAGCCTTTTAATTGCGGTGAAGGCTCATCGGTAGTATCATGCTTTGTTCCCCAAGCACGCTGTTTGGGAAACATACTTTTTTGTACAGTTCCAGAGTCAGACGAAATATTTGATTTTTTCCGGGCAAACATGCTTTCACCCATAACTTTTCGTCTTGAGATACTATTTACACAATCCGCATCGAGGTTTGTTTAACTACCAATCATCTTCATAAAATACTTACAGCGTTAGCAGGTATTTGTTATATATTTACTATATGGATTAATTTCCCCATAAATTTCTAACTTGTTGCTGAGTTTATTTACTTTTAATAAATATTTATATTGCAGTAATTTCAGGCACATATTCAATTTTGGCTATAGCTTTTTCAGGTGCCACATCACCATTAATTACAGCAATAATTCCTGGCAAATACTCATCCATCATTGTGACGTTGGTGTAAACTAAATTTTTGATTAAGGCAAAGCTGAGACTGGCATCTTCAACACCAATTCCAGTTTTGTAGCGAATTTCGCCATCAGTAAAGTCAAGCTCAAAATTACCAATAACCATCCCAGAATTAGCTCTAGCGATAAATTCAGCCATCGCAATTATTTTATTTTCTGGCACCATCACAGGACAAATAGAGTAAAATACAAATTGCTGTTGTTCTTCTCTGGCTTTAGCGTAGCAAGTCCATTGAGCATTTTGACCCTGAAAAAGAAGTTGTAAAACAGGCTCTCCTTTTATTTTGGTAAAAGACCAGTCGTCTTGTGTAAAAAAATTAATTATTGACTGAAGAATTGATGTATTAGAAATTGTAAATTTGCTATCTACATTTTCATAAGTAGCATCTGCCAATTCTTCAAAAGCTTTGACCATTGGCTCTAGAATTTGAGAAATAGTTTCTTCGCTGATGCTGGATAAACTTGTGTCAACCCATTCCTCAAAGCTATTAGCTACTTCTTCGAGCGCTTGAGAAATTGCTTGAGTACCCATTGTTGAGAGATTATCATCTGCCCAATCTTTAAAGAAATTAAATATGGCTGAGTTAATTTGTTCGCTGTCAATTTTTTCAGCGTTTAATAGTGAGGGGCTAAGATAATCCCAAAAAGTGCGGTAACCTGTTTCTGTTCCTTCTCGTTGTTGTTTAACTTGTAATGCGTACCAATTTTCTGTTAATAAAAGTGGGTTGTCGGGTTGTTCTTGGCTGAGGTTTTTTAGGTAGGTTTGTATATCGTTAAGGTGGGGGGTGAGGTGTGGGAGTAGTTCGGGTTTGAGACTTGCTGTAATTTCAATGTTGGTGCTGGGGTCGAATTCTCCGTTGGTGGGAGCGCTGCGTAGTTCGGGTTTGAGGTTGAATAGTGCGTTTGTACCTATGTGGTGGTAGAGTTCTGGGGTTACTTGGAAGGTGAGGCAACAACTGTTGGGAGTATCATTAAGTTTTGCTAAGATGAGATTAATCGCATGGATTGTTAATCCGGAATGGTCTGAGTCACGTAATGTTAACTCAGTTTCCAGTTGATAATTTTGGGTATCAGTCATAATTATAAATTGGTGTCTAGAGTGAAATTAAAGTAAACTTGTCCTCAATAGCTATTTGTTCGTTTTTTTGAAAAAAATCTGGCTTGTATGTGATGTTAACCCAGATACAGGGAAAAGTGCCTCGGTTAATTTCCTTTATAGCGTCAATATCTAAGTCTTCCTCACGAACATCTGACTCACTTTTAAGCACTCTGTATTCAAATCCAGCAATTAATTGTTTTTCATATAAATTTTTGAGATATTCATCAATTTCCAGCATTTGCGTATAAGATTCTGATAAATCGCCTATGCTTTTCTTCACAATATATTCTTGGCTCTCAAGACCTGCAAAAACCACATTTATTTCTCCTAATAATAAGTTTATGTATTTTCTATTTTAGTAATCGCATCTTTTGGAAAAACATTATCATCAATTACAGATAAAAAGCCTGGTAAATATTCATCCATCATTGACACATTTGTGTAGAATATTTTTTTGATTAAAGCATAACTTAACCTATCTCCTTCAACATCAATACTGGTTTTAAAACAAATTTCTCCATCATCAAAATTCAATTCAAAATTGCCAATAGCCATTCCATAATTAGCTCTAATCAAAAACTCCGCTACAGCTACCAATTTATTCTCTGGTGCTTTAACTGGACAAATAGAGTAAAATATAAATTGCTCTTGATTTTCTCGAATTGAAGCGTAGCAATTCCATATGCCGTTATGACCTTGGAAAGACATTTTTATAATTGGAACTCCTCGCATTTGTTCAAATGATAATTGCTCTTGCTTAAAAAATTTTATAACTTCTTCAAAAATCAACTTTTCTGTCAGAGACGGTTGAAAGTTGGCATCTATAATTTGAGTAACTTCATTCATACTTTGATTGATTAATTCAGTGCAAAAAAGACTAATTTTAACTAAAAAATCAGATTTTTAAAAACACCTGGTAAGGTTTGATGGCTTGTTCATGACTACTTAAGCCAATATCTCCAATTTTTTAAGATGTCTCTGTTGGATCTGCTTGAGTTATGGATGGATGATTTGTACCTCCTGGTTTTGGTGATAGTGTTGGTTGGGGAGATTGATATTGCCTAGCATCAAAATTTAATTCTGTTGCATCTGCTGCAAAGTTTCGTAATTTGTCTGAAAAATCGTTATCATTTATTTCAACATCAAAATGATGCTTGTTACTACTGGCATCGATTTTTGAAATTGTATATTCAGATGGGTTGTTAGCGCTAGTGTTATTAGATGTGTTATCAAATGATACACCTCTACGAATACCCCCTTTATTTGTTGCTCTACCATCCCCAAAACTACCACCAGAAACAAAAGATGCTTTAGCACTCCATCTACTTGGAACTCTTCGAGGAAGCTGTATTACCCACGGAACTTTTTCTTCATAATCTGTAATAATATTACGTTGACGTAATGTACCTTGGTCTATCTTATATGTGTTTTCCTCATACTCTAACTTCACTTCTATTGTTACATCTCCTCTTGCATTTCTAACAGGTGTTTCAAAAGTATTCTCATAAGCAGGAGAGTTTAATGCGAGCTGTTGTGGAGCAAGATTATAAGTTTCATTTGCCTCATCTCCAAGCAGAGACCATCCCACAAGGTGTCCACCTGCATACTTAACTGTATTGCAACCTTCCATAATCATCTGTTCATTATTACCTAAAGCGCCTACTAAACTCTCATTAGCCCCAGGTCTGTCATTCGTGGGAGTATATTTTTTAGCCTTCACAAAATGTGGTCTATCTGCAGTAACTCCTTCTGGATTTAATGGTGATTTTGTTAAATTACATTTTTTTCCAAAAAGGTCTTTTAATATCTTACGAGATGTGGGAAGTCCTACATCACTCACTACAGTCTCAAACTTAGGTTTTGAATTATTTATTTCTTGATAATAAGTTTTGTTTTTATCTGAAATAGTATTTCGATAATCTAGGAAAGTATAGACCGCTGGCGAAGCATAATATCCTATTTTTATTCCTTTTGAACCATTTTTTTCAAGTTTAACATCACTGAGTTTAAATTCAGATTTCATGTGTGAAAATAATGATGTTAAGCTGCTTATATCCCTATCTTTTTCAAGCATGAAATTTTCTAGCTTTTGCCGCGCCGCTTCCTTTCTACTAGTTGGTAAAATTTTGTTTATATCCTTGTTACTTAAAACCTTTTCTTTTTCTTTATTATTATCTAACAATCCTCTTGTCTTTGTGACGATAAAGTTCGCAAATTTATTTAAGGCATTCTCTATCGGTGTCTGAACCTTCTTAATTACATTTTTAATCTGTTCGCTAATACCTCCTAAACCAATCAACCGCGCCAAGAAACTAATCATCACAGGAAGCGATCGCCCCATAGCCTGCTCAACATAATTAGCCGCTCCCGCAACATTACCCGCAGCAATATTACCAATCGAAGCAAACACAGCTTCAGACAGCGCAGCAATCTGTTGACCACGTTCGATAAAGAACATAACGGTGTTATAAATCGCCATCACCGCTTGCACAATTGCACCCGCAGGATTAAACATCGAAAGCAACTTGGTAATCGCAGCCGTAATAATACTGTTTTGTACCCACTCTCGGATACCACCAATTACCATCTCTTGCAAGTTACTCGCAAACTCAGTAATTTTTTGCCAAGCAGCAGTTAACCCACCAGTAACAATTGTTTTGAGAAACTCAAAGGTTTGTTCGAGTCGTTTAACACGCGGTTCACCAATTAGTTGTACTAGCTTACCTCGGAATTTATTATAGGTTAAACCCAATACTTGTAGCACCAAAGAGACAACACCTTTAAGGTCAAACTGTGCCGGAAGCGCCAAACCCGCACCAGCCATTGCGCCAAACAACCAACCAGTTATACCATTTTTCAGGTGGGTTGGCATATTATTAGCAAACTTCTGAAAACCACCTTTCACCCCAGCTACAAGATTTCCTGCAAAACCAATTGGATTTTTAACGATATTTGCCAACACTCCCCCAGCGCTACGGATAATTTCCATTACCTTAGCCCCCGCACCACCTGCCATATTCAGAAAACCCTCAAAGGTAAATTCCATTACCTTTGTACCAGCAGCAACGGCAAAGTTTTTGATGCGACCAATCGGTTCAGTAAAGATGTTTTTAATTTTTTCAAAAGCACCGAAAGGATTAAGTACGTCACCTGCTCCCAGAGACTGCAAAGCTTTAGCAAACAAACCTTTAATTGCATCCCCAGACAAGTTAAGTTTTGTAAATTCTTGGTTAAACCAGTTAAAAGCCCGTTGTAAAGCACCAGATTGTTCTAAATTATTGAAGATATTTTCGCCATTGGGCACTAAACTGAGCAAACCGCGAATTAAGTTAGTCGCATTACGTTCAACAGGCGTACCACTAACTGGGTCTTTACCTAAGATTAATGCTAATAACCCATAGCCTGGAACCTGACGAGCAAAATCGGCAATTTTACCTTTGATTTGTTCTACTGGATTATCAAACCAACCACCTTGGATGCGAGGCTTTACGGAACTTACCTGCAATGGTTGCTGCTGAATAGAATTTTTATTTTGTAAAAAAGGATAATTAGTCAGTTGTTTTGGTTGAAGAGATTCAGACACTTGCTCTAATTCTTCTGTAGGTTTTTGCCGTAGTTCCTTATTACTAATGACAGAGGATGTGGAAATAAGAAGTTGTTTTGCAGCGATTAATTCTTCCTGTTTGTCTGCTTGTCGGCGCACTTCTTTATTTAATCGCAAACCTCCAGTTTGTTGTATTGTGTGCGTTAGCTCGTGGGCAGTCAGTTCATTATTACCAGGAGATTTGCCTGCACCGTAATAAATATCATTGCCATGTGTAAACGCAGCGGCTCCCAAATCTTTGTTCATTTGTACTGCGCTGGAGTCAGTATGCACGCGGACTGGGCTAAAGTCACTACCAAAACGCGGCTCCATGAAGCCACGAGTATCATCTGATAAGGGGCTACCATTACCTTTAGAAGCGTTTAAGCTACTCTCCAAATTTGAACTTGCGGAGAAACTTTTATTACTTTTACGCTGTATTAAAGGTGTAATACTTTTCGCAAGGGGTTTCATTTGAATTTCTTCATCTTCCCCTGTTTCTCGCTGTATTAGTTGAGGAGTTTCTGGTTCTGGCATTGCCATAACTTGAGATGCCGTTTGCTCAGCTTCTTGTTCGTACTTATCTCCTGGGTCGCCAACTGTTAGTTTAGTTTGTATTTCTTCAGGTTCCTCTTCGCTGTCTGTACCTTGAAGTTGTCCCGACGACATCATTTGTAAGTTTTCGTCTTCTTGAAGAGTTTCGGTTCGCTGAATATTTTGTACAGGCTTAGTTTGTAAATCTTTCGGTTCTTCTTGAGTTTCAGTTCCTTGAACTAACCCTGACGACTTGGTTTTTAGGTTTTCGTATTCTTGGGGAGTTTCGGTTCGTTGGATACTTGGTAAAGGTTTAGTTTCTAAATCTTCAGGTTCTTCCTGCGTTGCTTCTTCACGCTGAACTTCGTCTTCTTGATATGGTAAGACCTGTTGAGGAGAATTTATGGAAATATTATCTATAAAATTAGGTCTTTTGGCGTAATTATCGCGTATACTTTGTAAGTCAGTTAGTTGCTGTTCTGAGTGTTCTCCGGTGTCAGCTTTACTCCACCCGCGAGGTTTGAAAATGCTTGTTTGCACATCGGGTGAAGTAGAAAACACTGATTTTTTCTTGGATAACATACTTTCGCCCATGACTTTTTCCTTAGATATATTTAATACTTATAATTTGGTCTTAATTTATGCATTTACGGAATTAAAAAACAAAAATATTACTAGCTGAATTACGCACTTTAAAAAGTTGTTACATTAAACTTTTCTTTGCTGGGTATCATTGAGAATGCTTTGGGCAAATTGCTGCACGCTTTTATCCAAATCTTCCTGAGCCACTTTTTCTAGCAGTTTGATGCCTTCGGGCCATAATCGATAAGCTATTGCCTGAACTGTTGCTTCGCGCAAGAGTGGGCTTGGATGTCTTAAATAGGTTTCAAACACGTGAAATGCTTTCAGATCGAAGTTAGGAAAACCCACAGCAATGCGAAACAGTGCATCAACTACTTCGTCGTGTTCATTTGCTTCACTCGCCATCTCAATTAGTTCTTCAGGTTCATACACTGGAAGCCGCCTAACAATCTCAAACAAAAGCTCACTTATTTTTGACCCACGTACCCACAAAAAACAAGTCCCACTTATCGGATCGTCTATATAGTGAATAGCATTCGCTTTGTCTTGCGTCGTCCATACTTCCTCAAAGCGTTTATTATTTTCATCTGGAAAATATGACTTGTATTTGATCCAACCTTGTCCCTGTGCTAAAGTCGTAAAGTCATCGTAGCTAATATCTTCCTCTAAGACAAGTATTTCTCCGTTCACTTGACTCATACAATCTCCTTTTAAGTGCTACCTACTGTCTCTTAAGATATTTTTGTAATTGTTGACGCACAAAGGTTTCTACATCAGCAATAGTGGGTTCCTTTTCTAGAACAGGTAAATCTTTGACATTGCTTTTAAACCAAGCCTTAATTGTATCTTTTTCTCGTCTATATCGTTCGTCCCGTTTTTCACGAATCTTTGTCCCTTCACGAGGTGGAGCTTTACCTTCCACCATTTCACTGGTTACTCGTTTGGCTGCGCCCTGCACTTTTCCAAAAGATGCTGGATGCAAATCAATACCTTGCTTTATATTAAGATGTTGTTTTCCTTCCTCTGGTGTCATAAGCTGGGTAATCATCAATGAGTATACTAAATCACGACGGTGTCCTTGTGTACCTCGAGGATGGCTTGGTTCTTTGGCATACCATAAACCAAATAGTTCACCAATCGCTTCTTTCTGTTCCTGTGGGAGATCATCAGGTAATGGTTTTCCGTGCAGGATTTTAGTAAACATTTCACCCACTTCTACACCAGCAAGCTTTTTTTTGAGTGTAGGGTAATAGTGTCCGTTAGAAGACTCTAAACCTGCTATTTCTCCCCATGTTTTATTAATAGGTGCGGGTTGATGCTTGTATCCTAGTGGTGTCCCACTGTGTGTTGTTCCAATTAGATATGCTTGGCGATGACGTAAATTGGTCAGTGCATTTCCTGGCTCTCTTAAATCTAGGAAATTTGGATTTGTTGATTCATTGTGTGTTGTTGAAGTTCCTCTTTGAGATATTACTGGAGAAGATTCTTCAGTCTTTTTTGCCCTGTCTCGATATGCTTGGCGGTCACGCAAAGCGACAGATGGAATACCTGATTCTCTTGATTCTAGGGAAATTGGTTCAGCAGGTTCCTCTAGTGTAATTGAAGTATTTTCTTTAGATACTTCTGCAGCAGCAATGTATTCCGAAGCAATTTTGTCTACAACAGAGAAGATTTGGTAAGCATCAAACGTCCAACCGTCTGCTAAATCAATTGTTGGATTAACTTGGGCAATAATTTTGAATTTACCTTTTGTTCCTTCTAATTGAAGGCGACGTAACTTATAAGCTATACGCCAGATTGCAAACTGACCCAAAACTCTAAGTTTAGATGGTTTTTTAGCCAAAAGATTATGAATTTTTGGGGGTAATTCATGCTTAACTTTTTCGATACGCTCCTGAATTTGTTGCTGTTTTTCCTTTTCTTTGCTAGCCTTTTGCTTTTTGCCCTTATTTATCTTATTTTTCCCTAAGAACTTGTCTTTCAGGTTGCCCACTCGCTTCTTCAACTTTACAAAAGTTCTCTTCAGTCTCTTCCCAATCCTCTTCGCAATCTCCCGAATCTTGTTACCAACCTTACTCGCCGCACCCGCCACACGCTTCAACAACCAATTAGAAACAAAATCAACCAAAACGACCCCAGCAGCAGCAAGCAAAGCGCCAAACTGCGGGCCCGACTGTCCTGACTTAACCGCCTTCAGGAACGTCATAAACCGCTCCATCGCCTGAAGTATGCGGCTAGCAGTACCCCAAGCAGCTTGTAACCCTTCGATAATTGCCAGCACAGCACCAGCCGCAGGCACAATCATCGCCACCAATTTCTCAATCAAAATCTGAATCAGCGCAGGAGGAATAGCTGCTTTTATACCCTCCCAAGCCATCTTGCCAACTTCGGCTAAATTAATTCCGCCTTGGCTTAAGACCTTCCAAATTGTCAATCCTAAGCCCAAGACTTGTTCCACCTTCTGATTAAACCATTCTTTAATCGCAGCCTGGAAAGCTGTCCAGAGATGATTTTTTATACCATCCATTGCCCCAGCACCCAAGTTACTCAACCACTGTCCGGGGTTCGTGGCGATATCTTTGGCAAGGACTGCAAAGGTTCCCAGTGTTTCCACTGCTGCCTTAGCTGCGGAAATGGCATTTTTTGTCGCCGCATTGGCAGCATCAACCGCCAACAACATACCTTTTTCCATCAGTCCCAAGGCTGCGTTTAACCCTTTACCTAGCAAGTTTAGTGCTGCTTGTACTCCTTGTTTGAGCTTATTAGCAAGAAAATTAACGGCAGCTTCGGCTTTTTGCACTACTGATTTAATGGCATTGCGGAAGCGATCGCGCAGTCCAGGGAACGCAGCCAACAAGACATCTCCAATGGCAATTAGTGCCTCTCCCACAGCCTTGATAACGGAAACAATCGCGTTTCGTGCGGCTTCAATCACAGCAGTTGCCAATTTCTTCGCAGTGTCAATAGCCGCTTTTACCGCAGCACGGGCAATCTCAAAGGCTTTTTGAATCGCCTGTTTGATACCATCAAAAAATGCTTGTGCTTTATCTGCAAGCCAGCCAAAAATTCCGCCAGATTCTTTTTCACCTTTACTTTTCTCTGCGGCTGCCTGTTGCTCACCTTCTTTACGAGCTGTTTCTGCCTCTTGGTTACCCTGTTCGATACACTGATTTGCCTTGGTTTCTGCTTGGGTTTGCTCCTGTTGCACATCTTTAATACCTTTGGCAACAGCAGCATCTCCATCTTTGCGGGATTTTTCTACCAAGGTGGTTTGCTCTTTATTCCAGGCTTCTCGCTGTTGGCTAACCTCTGTGTGAGCCTTAGCACGTTCTTGGGTTTGTTGTGTCTCGCTTTCTGATTGGAGTTTTGTTATTTCCTTATTAGACTTTTCCTTTTCTTGGGCAACTTGGTTAGTATGTTCCTGACGTTGAGATGCTATCTGACCCTGGGCTTGAGCTACAGCTGATTGGATTTCTTGACCGTGTTCTTGCTGGGCAATTATTGATACCCCTTCCTCACACTCAGCCCCTTTGGCATCGCCTACAGCAGCACCACCAACTGCACCACCACCTATAGGCTCTGCTTTTAAGGTTTCTTTAGGCACATTAGGATAAATTTCATCCTCGCCCATCGGTTGTGCTAATTCTTGCTGTCCTTGGGCATGGCTATCAGCAACACTTTTCTCCAGCTTTGCCTTTTGTTCTTGAGTTTGCTGTGGGTCAGCATCGCCTTTTAGTTCCAAAGGAGGTGGCGAGCCTGCCGTCACGTTTAAACCTGGATCGCGAGTTGGAAGATTATCTAGGGATGCCTTGATGGATTGCGGGTCTTTTTGTGGTTGGGGAACTGACTGTACGGGAGGTGGCGGCAACGGTGGCAAAGGTTGGGGTTGAGGTACAGGATGGGCTGGTCCTTGGGGAGCTTTCTCCATCGGCTTGGGAGTTTTAGCCGCAGGGTCAGGGTTGCCCGTAGAGCCTTCCTTTGTAATTGGCGAACCAGATGGGCATTCCATTTGCGGCACATTTGCTGCCAGTTCAGCCTTTTCCTTGCTAACCGTATTACCAACCGCAGTAGTAACACTACTTAATCCTGCTTGTAGTTGGGCTGGCGGTAATTGGCTAATTGCGGCTAATGCTTGAGAAGGTTCTGCTTGTGAAACATCGGGTACAGTTGGAACTGGCTTATCCGCGATTGCAGCACCACCCCCACCACCACCACCCCCAGCAGCAGAACCACCACTATCAGAGACTTCAGCCAAAGAAGTCATAGCATTTGCGCGGTCATCTGCCTCTAATTCCACTCCTTCTGTAGTCGTAGCAATGGATTCCAGTTCTTTATCATCCCCTACTTGTGGAGAGTCACCCTCAGCAGCGCTTTCTGCCGTATCACCTATTGACTCTGGTGCTGAGGTTGTATCAGCCAGAGGTGCTGGAGTGGGTAAAACTTCTGCTGTTGGTGGGGAGTTTTCCTGTTTACCCGTTGTGGTTGTATTTGTTGGTGTAACTTGGGTTGCAGACAGATTTTTAGGTGTTTTAGTAATGTCAGTTTGAGGCTGATTTTTTCCAGGTGTTGTCTCAAATGATGCTGTTTCTTTACTCCCAATTTCGGGAATTTTTAATTTTGGCGTATTAACAGTAACAACAGGCTTATTCTTTAAAAGAGTTTCTTTGTTAAGTTGAGGTGGATGAAAATTTGTATGTGATTTCCTACCTTTCTCCGAGGCTAATTTGGTAATTGTTGGGAATGATTCTTCTGTGAATTTAGTATTATTTTCCGACTCGAAACTAGAAATATTTTTATTTAAAACTTCTTTGTTTAAACTTGAATAATTGAAGCGATTAGCTTGTTTTTTATGTTCAGATTTATTATTTTCTTTTTGTCTATTCTTAAGTTGCAGATTGATTGCCTTGTTATTTAATTTCCTTGCTCCCGTTTGCTGTATCGTATGTGTCAGTTCATGCGCTGTTAACTCGTTATTACCTGGCGACTTCCCTGCACCATAGTAGATATCATTACCATGCGTAAATGCCTGCGCTCCCAACTCCTTATTCATCTGTACCGCAGTCGAACCAGTATGCACCCGCACGGAGCCAAAATCTGCACCAAAGCGCGACTCCATAAAGTCACGCACATTATCACCTAAAGGGCTACCACTACCCTTAGAAGCATATAAATTACTCTCCACATTAGGACTTGCCGAGAAACCTTTATTACTCTTGCGTTGTATCAAGGGGGTGATACTTTTAGCCAGGGGTTTCATTTGGACTTCTTCCTCTTCCCCCATTTCTCGCTGTATTAGCTGGGGAGTTTCAGGTTCCGGCATTGCCATAACTTTGGCTGCCATGTGGTCGGCTTCTTGTTCGTATTTATCACCTGGGGCACCGACTGTAAGTTTTGTTTGCAAGTCTTCGGGATTTTCCTCCTCAGCCTCTTCAAGTTGAACTTGTCCCAAAGACTTCGCTTGTAAATTTTCTTCTTCTTGGTTTGCTTCTTCTTGACGCTGAATATTTGTTAAAGGTTTAGCTTGCAGTCCTTCGGGATTTTCCTCCTCAGCCTCTTCAAGTTGAACTTGTCCCAAAGACTTCGCTTGTAAATTTTCTTCTTCTTGGTTTGCTTCTTCTTGACGCTGAATATTTGTTAAAGGTTTAGCTTGCAGTCCTTCGGGATTTTCCTCCTCAGCCTCTTCAAGTTGAACTTGTCCCAAAGACTTCGCTTGTAAATTTTCTTCTTCTTGGGGAACTTCTTCTTGACGCTGGATATTTGTTAAAGGTTTAGCTTGCAGTCCTTCGGGATTTTCCTCTTCAGCCTCTTGAAGTTGAACTTGTCCCAAAGACTTCGCTTGTAAATTTTCTTCTTCTTGGTTTGCTTCTTCTTGACGCTGGATATTTGTTAAAGGTTTAGCTTGCAGTTCTTCGGGGTTCTCCTCCTCAGCCTCTTGAAGTTGGACTTGTCCCAAAAACTTCGGTTGTAAATGTTCGTCTTCTTGGTTTGCTTCTTCTTGACGCTGGATATTTGTTAAAGGTTTGGCTTGCAGTCCTTCAGGATTTTCATCCTCAGCCTCTTCAAGTTGCACTTGTCCCAAAGACTTCGCTTGTAAATTTTCTTCTTCTTGGTTTGCTTCTTCCTGACGTTGGATATTTGTTAAAGGTTTAGCTTGCAGTTCTTCGGGGTTCTCCTCCTCAGCCTCTTCAAGTTGAACTTGTCCCAAAGACTTCGCTTGTAAATTTTCTTCTTCTTGGTTTGCTTCTTCGGGTTGAACTTCCTCTTCTTGGGATAACGATACTTGCTGAGGAGAGCTTACGGAAATATTGTTAATAAAACTGGGTCGTTTGGCGTAATTATCGCGGATAGTTTGCAAGTCAGGTAATTGCTGCTCAGAGTGTTCTCCAGTATCAGGTTTACTCCACCCACGCGGTTGAAACGTGCTTCTTTGCACGGGTAGAGCAGAAAACGCTGGTTTTTTCTTGGAAAACATACTCTCGCTCATAATTATCCCCTTTTCCCTTTAAAAAGGTAGTGGTTTACCGTTAATTAGAAGCACACCAGTTAATGCAATTGTCGGTGCGCTAATGGCTACGGTAGCGGCTCCTGTCAAAGTTATTGCCGGTGAGGTAATCGCTGTGGTCGCAGCACCTGTCAAAGCTATTGCCGGTGAGGTAATGCCTACGGTAGCAGCGCCTGTCAAACTTATTGCTGGCGCATTAACATTCGCAGCAGCACCCGCTTGTGCCGTAAACGTAGCAGCAGCGGTTTGGTCGATTTTTGGTGCTTTGTGTTCGATTTGCATATTGGCTGCCACACCTACACTTCCTGTTGTATCACCTAAAACTATCTGTTGCCCTCCTTTGGTTTTTATCTCTATAGTATTATTACTATCATTTATGTGTAATTTATGCCCACCTGCGGTTTCTATATAAATTCCAGCGGTGCTTGTACCTTTGGCCTCTTCGACAAACTGTAGTTTGCTACCTGTACGGGTTTTAAAGGTACGCAAGCGCACTTTACTATTGGCTACACTATCTTCTACGGGAGTGGGAGGTGTATCTTTTCCGTTCCATACACCACCAATTATGTAAGGACGGTGAATATCACCATGTTCAAATGCTACTAATACTTCGTCGTCAATTTCCGGCAAACAATCAAAACCTCGTCCTTTAGCAGCACCAATACTAACTACTCTTGCCCAATTACTGGAGTGTTCTTCGCTTAATGTGGGAAATTTTACCTTAACTCTACCCCATCCTTTTGGGTCTTGATTATCTGTGACAATGCCCACAAGAAAAGTCTGTCCTGGTTGGAGATGGGATTGAGGCGCCATAGTGGTCAGAATATCGGCACCGCGTAAACCACGTATACAAAATTCTGTAGTGTAAACTCGCTCTTGATAAGCATGGCGAGTTTCAGTAATGTAATACTTACCACTATAAGCGCCCATACCTTCTAGTTTGACAACTTTACCCGGACGAATTTTGGGGTTACCCTCCGCTTTTGCGTCCGCAGAAATAAATTGTCCTCCTATCTCATCGCACACTGCTTGAGCAATGCGATCGCCTTCTTTGGGATTAAAGAAAGGTTGGTCAACAACAATCATCTTAGGGGGTACGTTTGCACCACCCTTGCCGTTAAATGCTGTACTACGAGCGCTACCTTTACCGTTTTGAGTTTGGGTGAGAACTTGTTCAGTTTTTGCGGTGGATATCATCGTGCGTTTTTGGCTGTAGTCCCAACCTCTCACTTCAACTTCTTTAACTTGTTCAGCACTCGTCATTCTTACATGAAAACTGCGAATATCAGCCAACCATTTAAGAGTTAACTCTTTATCTTTACCATCAGCTTTGGGTTTGCGAAAATTTAATTTACCGTCCTGTACAAACAATTCAAATCCGTTACGTTTAGCACGCTCCCGTAAAAACTCCATGTTTGTCTGATTTTCCTGGAACACATAATCATGAGGAACGCCGTTTTTATCAATTTCTTCGATTTCAATACCGACTTCTTTAGCAATTTTATCCACAATATCGCCATCAGTCATATTTTGAAACGACCGATTATAGCGACCGCGATGCAATCGATGCGAGGTGTCGTATCCTCTAACTATAATTGGCGCCTGAGTTTTTTCTGTAAAGTGAATATCAATAGCAGTAATTTCACCTTGTAATACTTCACCTTGTTTCTCTTTATCAAAAGTACTGTCTTTGGAAGTACTCGAACTAAAACCGATTGTAATAGGCTTACCAATTTGTAATAAATCTTGATACTTCCAGGGTTTATCATTTTGTGAACCAACCTGGTAGTCGTTACGTAGCACTAAAGTAAACATACCTGGTTGATGCAGGCTTTCTTCGACAAATATTTGTAATATATCTTCTCTAAAAGCTTGAGGGACTTCTTTCCCATCAATTTTGATAGTAGGCAATGCCCGATAATTAGTCATAAGTTAAATTATATTAAGTAATTAATAGCTTTATAGTTTTACGGCAGTTTGCAGGTAAATGAGGTACATAGGTTTAATATCAAACTCTTGTGGGGTGGGCATCCTTGCCCGCCCGGTTGTATTTCACTAAGCTAGAAATTTGCTGTATATAGTTTCTCTAATTATTGACGACGTTGTTTCTTGCCCAAACGAGAATTTTGTGAGTCCTTTTTACGGTCAGGTTCAGTTTTTGGCGGTTTAGAATCATCCATCACAGAACTATCAGTTTCTTTAAGTGATAAATTATCAATCACCGCTCGTACTGGCGTACCATCAGATAAAAACATAGTCAGCTTGTAATTGACCTTCTCAACAAAACAATACTCCAAATAAACTTGCTTTCCCCAAGAAAACTTATAAATAGGTGGGCGCTGTTTATTATCCACAAATTTCACAGCATTTTTAAAAAAGTTTATATAATTTAAAACATTTTCTCCCGTTTCATAAGTATCAATCAAAATATTATTAATTTTAACGGCATAGCTTTTAATATTAGAAAAGCTAACTTTAGGTTTCCCAGACTTTTCGGAACGCGAACCTTTGTTTTCGTTACTTTCTACATTTCCCTCAAAAGAAAGCTCTTTGGGATTGAACATGAAATCGATACTTTTAGATTTGTCGTCGATACAAATGAGAGTAGCTTTTTCTAGCATATATTTAGCACAAAAAACAATAAAAAATCAATAAAAAATTAATCCACAATCAATAAAATTTACTGTTTACACCTTGTCGTTCCATAGCAATCTCTAATTGAATTTTGAGATGTCTAAACACCTCTTGAGTTAACAGCGATATATGCTTATTGGGTAAAATCTCACTATTTGGTAAGCCTCCTTTAGTTTGTTGTTCATTTTTAGCATGATGATTACAATTTATGGTATTTATCCAAGGTTGATGTCCAGTGTAAATATGATTGTAACGTTCAGCTTGTAAAGAAAACTGAAAACGTATTAATTTATATACAATTTGTGCTAGTTGTTCAAATTGTTGTTCATCAATTTTTTTCGCACTGCTTCCCGTCGCAGGCATTAAATTTGCTGTTTCTAAATTAAAATTCTGAGGATTAGAAACTGATATTTCTGAACTTTCAGAAAGATTTATTCCCTCAACATACTGCTTGGATACAAAAGTATCAGTCCAAGGACTAATAAGCTCCTCATCATGGTATTTATCGTTTTCTTTATCAGAAACAACATCATCTTGTGCTTGAATGCTAGGTTGCTGAGAATTAGATTCAAAGCCTGATTTAAAGTCTGATTCATAGTCTGATTCATAGTCTGATTCAAAATCAAATTGCTCTTTCCAAGGCTCTGATTTAGGCTGAATATTATAATAGTTTTCGGAAGTAGAATCATTAGCACTAAAATTATTAGTATTATTATTTATATTAGTGTTATTTATATTAGTATTATTTATATTAGTATTATTTGCACTGGTATCGATACTACTATTGTGAAGTAGCTCTGAAACATCAGACCATAAATCAGGTGTAGATGTAGACTGTTTGGCTTGTAAAACTGAAGGAAGCACAGGTTTATCTGTATCAGTAGATATCGAATCTGGAGTCAAGCTAAAATTATCAAAATTATCATCTGCGTTATCATCTGCGCTATCATCTTCATCATCTTCACTTTCTGCGAGTTTTGGGGTAATAAAATTAGAAGTTAATGCTACAGACTTATGAATACCTAGCGGTTTGAGTTGTAGTAAAAAGGCTTGTAAATTAGGTTCAACATTATTTGTATCTACATTTAATCCAGACGCTGGTAAATTATGTGATTTTGTAGCTATATTTGTAGTAGCATCAGTATCATAAACAGGCATCACGCTATAAATTTGTTCAGCACTGACATCAGTTTCGGATGTAGACGCTTGTAAATCAGGTTGTATAGTCTTTGCATTTATATCATCTACAGGTGAGGCTATCAAATTAGACTGCTTTACAGGAACATCTGTATGAGATGCAAACGCTTGTAAATCAGGTTTTGTAGTATTTTTTGCTTCTGTATCAAATACAGAACTTACATTGGTAGTTACCTCACTACTTACATCAGTATTAAATGTATAAGCTTGTAAATCAGGTTCAGCGCTGATTGTATCTATATTTGATATAGATGCCGTGTTGGAAGTAGCCTTAGTACTTGTATCAGTATTAGGTGTAAACGTTTGTGTAAACGTTTGCAAATGGGGTTGTACAGTACTATTTATATCTGTATTAAATATAGGCGCTTGACTACTTGTATCTTGACTAGTCGTATCTTGACTATTTGTATATTTATCTGATGCGGAGCTTTGTAAATCTGGTTGTACAGTACTATTTATATCTGTTTCAACAGCAAATGCCTGTAAATCATGCTCTGCAATGTTTACGGTTGTACTAGGCATATCCGTACTAGATATTTCCGTACTGCTTGTATCAGTACTAGATACAGGCACAATTAAATCAGCTTGTTGTAATGGTATACAAGTATTAGATGCAGACGCCTGTAAATCAGGTTGTATAGTGCTGGATATATTGGTGCTATTAGATATCGGGGTTTGTAAATCAGCCTGGTTAGTGGCTATATGAGTATTAAATGTAGATGATTGTGTGGTGCTAGTTGTATCAGTGTCAGGTACAACTGCCTCTGATTTTGGTTGACTAAAGGTTGTATTTTTATCAGCGTTAGACTCAGTATTAGATAAAGATGCTTGTAAATTTGGTTGCCTAGTGGTTTCTTCTACATTAGTTGTGTCTACATTATTTGTGTCTACATCAGACGCAGGTGTTAGTAAATCAGTTTGTATAATGCTGCTCGTAACAGTATTAATATTTTCAGTATCAATATTTTCAGTACTAATATTTTTATCAGTATCAGTATTTAATGTTGACGTTGTTGGTTGGGATTTCAGACTAACTTGCTGTGAGTCTTCATTTGATTCAACGGTCTGTGGGTTGCTTACATTTTGCGAGGTTGTTTCATTTGATTCTAGTAGTTCACCTGAATTTAGTTCATTTGAATCATCTTGAACATCATCAAATGTATTGTTGCTTTGCAGGTTTTCTGGTTGAGTCGTATGGAGAATAGGTATTTGAGACGTGGATATAGCTTCAGGTGTTAATTTTGGCTGGATAACTTGATTCGTAGAATTAACAGAAGTGGCGTCAGAAGTTAAATTAGTGTCAGAATTACTGGGTATACTGTTAAATTTATCATCAGACTCCTCGCCTATTCCATCGTCATTATATGTACTTAAGGCTTCATCATAATGATTGGCAATATTTGTAATGAACTGTGGAACAAGTGGTTTAGAATTATGACCCAGGGGTTGGGAAAATCCTAGCGGTTTTAGCGACAGAAGTCCATCGGGTGTTTGGGGTGGTTCATTTTCTTGTTCGCTTAGTGGTTCATCGTATGGTTCTTTTACTTTTTCCTCTGTCTCGCAGTTTATTGTATTTGGAGTACTTGTATTTGGAGTAGTTGTATTTGGAGTAGTTGTATTTGGAGTAGTTGTATTTGGAGTATTTGTATTTGGAGTAGTTGTATTTGGAACAGTTATATTTGGATTAGTTGTATTTGGGATAGTTATGTTTGGAACGGTATCAAGTTGCATCTGCAAAGAGTTTTCGCCAAAGCCATCCTGACTCAAATTATTTTGACTAGAATTATCTTGGCTAAAATTATCTTGGCTAAAATTATCTTGACTAAAATTATCTTGACTATGACTCCATGAAAAATCCCAATCTTCTTGAAAAAAGCGGGAACTTGATGTCTCCAAAGAATCAGGAAAATGACCCAATGGAGAAGGTGCTTTAAGTGGCTGTATTAATGGACGAGATTGCAAAAACTTCCCCGAAGCAACTAGCGATAATCGGGGAGTATGATAATTATGAAAACCCAGAGGACGCAAACTCATAACTTTTCCTCACAATAAATAAAATTAAAAGCTAGAAGCAAAATAACCAGATTTTGGCATTCTACCTTTTGTCAGTTCTTCTGCACCTCCAGCTTTAGTTCCATTAATTTTTAATCCTTCATAAGAAAGAGTTAATTCTTCAATTGCAAGACTAGTCGCATTTGCTTGTAATGCTGGTGCTTTCCAACCAACAGGAATAGCACCAATTAAAGTCCAGCATTGCATAGTTTCACCAGCTTGATTAAACAACAAAATATTGATGTTACGACGCTGTGCTTTTTTCCCTTGAAGAATATTATTAACCCATTGCCAAAAAACCAAGTCATTGGTTATTCCCCGTTTGAGGGTGACATCAGAAAATTCAGCTTGTCCTAAAATAATGCGCTGCTGTTCGTTAACCCCACCTTCAGTATAAGTGTCACGTTTGATTTTGACAGCCACACCAGAACACTCGCTAAAGGAAGCGGTAATTGTACTTTCCATTTCCACATAAAAACGATTAGCTGTAACGTAGTTATGTGATTGAGTTTCTTTACCATTTTTTGTCGTCATTAGTTATACCCTCGGTAACTAGATTTACGCTCTTGCTGATTACGTACTTCTTCATTCATAAGTTCATAAATACGGTCGCATAATTTTCGTAGCAAGATTTGGTCTTGAAGTACTTTTTCCGCAATATACTTCATTTGTTCTTCTTCATTTTTCATTTTTCATTTTGTCCGTTGATTGATTATTTGATAAAGCATTTCTTAGGTTGGGTATCGATTCTAGTGGAACTAATCCAACTTGACTTAGAAGATATTGCACTTCATATTTTCTTAAAGCTTGAGCAAATTTTTCTGCTTGTTCTTGATTATCTTTTTTGGACACAATGCCGAGCTTGTAACCAAGAGGATATTTACCAGATGATAAAGCTTCGACATTTGGAAAATAAGTTCCTTTATCGTTACATAAGTCAAGATTTTTATCATTTGGCTGTATATCTTCACCATTTGATTGCTTAAGCAGTTGAACCGATTGATTATTATCATCTACAATTGCTAAAGGGTAGACCGAACATTGACCAAATAAACGGCTAAGACGGTCAACACCAATTATTATAGTATTTTTATTTTTTTTATCAAAAGAATCATTACGAACTTGTTGAAATAAAATATTTGATGGAAATTGCTTACTGTTGATAATCATCTTGTTTAACTGTAATATAATATCTTTCAAGTCAGAAGTATTTTTAGTATTTACAAGTGCCAATATTTTGTCTTGAAAAACCTCTTGAGTTTCTTTATCTTCAGGAAAATAAAGTCTTATATTAATTTTTTTACCAGCTAATCTTTTAATTTTATTATTCGTATACAATTCAAATATTTCTTGTTTACTAATTTTACCATCTAAAATTTTTGATGGTGTATCATTAGTATTTAAGGAATATTTAAATGCCACAAAAATCACTAACGCATCGTAAGCAACTACATCAGACTGAGCTAAAGCTGAAACACCAAATCCTCTGACATTTACAGGTAATCTCATGAGCGCAAAATTAATTTTATCACTATTAAGCTTAGCGAGAATAGACGCACGACTATAGTTTTTTATAATTTGCACTTGCTTATAGTTTTTATCTTCTTTTGTTCCCAATTGTGTTTGCAATTTTGTTTTCGGTCTTGTTTCCGACCTTGTTTCAAAAAAGTAAGTGCTTTTTAATCCTCGTTCCGTATTTAAAAAGTTCATTAAGTTAGTTGCTTTAGGTGACCCATCAAAAATAGGTTGTTGGCTAACTCTTTCCCATGCTGATTCAGCTAGATATTTACCTTGTATTCCATCGAAATCTTTTTTTTCAAGCCAACAGCAATTTTTATCGTCCTGATTAGAGGTGATTTTAGGAGGTGATAGTTGGGGCTTTTGAGAATAAATAACTCCAAATATAGCTGAAGCAACCAGTATAAATAACGAAGTAAAAGTAAGCAACGCTAATGGAGTATTAGGTCTTCTAACTTCTGGTGCTTGTTCATTTATTTCAGGTGCTTGTTGGGATGGCTGATTATTTGATACTACTTCAGGTGGTTTATTAGGATTACCTTGCTTAACATTATCTTGCTTAACATTAATTTTAATAATTGCGTCGAGTGCCTCATCAACTTTGAAAGACTCTTGCTTATTAAGCAAACGTTTTATAAAGCTACTAAATTCTATATTGCTGATATTAGATAAAATATTATCAGCTTGACTTTCAATATTTTTCCAGGATTCTTCGTCGTATTTTTTACCAATTAAAGCCAAGGCTAATTTTCCCAAATTGAACAAGTCTTGACGCTTGTCTTTATCACCAAGGTATTCACCAGATTGAATTGATTTGTTATATTTGTTTCGGTCAGTGTAATATACGCTATCGAAAGAAACAATATCTTTCCACAGTACTAAATCTGTTAAATAAATGAAAAAACGCCGTTCTTTCTGTATTCCCGCTTCGTTGGTATATTTAATTAGTAAACTATTTAAATTAATATTTCCATGACTAATACCTTTGTCTCTTTCTTGCTTATCCTTTTTATCTTCTTTATCTTCTTTAAACTTAGCTCGATATGTTGTGTGCAAAAACAACAAGCTCTCTAAAATTTGCTGAATAACTACCTTAATTTGCTCGTTTGTCATTACTGGATTTGGCTCTAAGTAATCCTTCAAGGGCACGGAGTCCGCAATATACTTAGTAACTAAAAAGCAACTATTGTCACGAGTAAATCTATCAATTAAAGTTAAAATACGAAAATCATATTCGCGTCCAATTCTCAAATTCAATTCAACAATGTTTTTGAAATCACGCTTAACTTGTTCGATTTTTTCACTCTTATGATTGGGGAGTTTATATTCTTTAATAAAAAGCTTATCTTGATTAGTATTTTGAGCCATATATAATGACTCATTATCGTTGCTTTTCAATAATTGAATTATTGTATATATATCCCATCTCATTAAATCTAAATCGTCTGAAAGCTTCTCCTCTGTTTTTAAAGTCGTTACTAATTCATTTGGTTTATCTGATATATCTAACGTATCTAATTTTAAATTTGGTTGATTTGTAAAATTATTGTCAACCCCAACATCATCAGTTTTAATTATTGGCTTAAATAATTTATCCAAACTTAAATTTTTCAAAAAAGAGGTAAGCCTTTTATCTGTCTGTTGACGAACAAAAGCTTCAGGGTTATTAATAATATTACTAGCTTCCCCACTGCGCCTGGAAAAAGAATTAAACAAATCAAAAAACTTCATGGGCTTATAAGAAGTTTGGTTTTAGTTTTATAATTGTCATAGATTTTCATTAAGATACTTACAAATAAAAAATTCCCAATGTAGTGGGAGCGTCTCGCTCCCTTCAACACAGCTGCGGGCAAGATATCCACCAATACTGCTCGGTTAAGGATATTCGTATCTTGGTATTTTGGGGCTTAACCGACAAGTATTGAGATATCCACACTACAATTGGATAATTTTTTTCTTGAAGTACCCTAATTAACTATTGATGTCGAAGAAACTGTGGGTTTTTCGGTTTCCTCTTCTAAATCATTGATACGACGGTAGAGGTTATACAAATAATTAAGGTCACTAGCATAAAGTTTTTCAATTATATAGGGGTTGATTTCATCTAGGATACCAAGCCTAGTAATCACACGCGATAAAATTATCACCGTCGCATAAGCTGGATTTGCTTGAACACGTGGGTCACGCATCGGAATTATTTCATCCATTGTTGTCGCAAGTCGCATGATACCATTACGGTGTAGGTTTCCTTCACCGTCGAGATACCCCTTAGGAAGTGTAAACTCAAAATCTGTTTGAAACATAGCGTTAAATTGGATTCTTTTATTGAACTCGTTCAAACATTTCTACAGCCATTTCCATTTCCTCAATTTCGATATCGTTACTCCCAGCATTAAAGTCAGAGACAATGTAGCTAATAGGAAAAGCGCCACGAAATTGAAAAATAGCCTGTGCTTGTCCAGCTTGGTCGCATATAGTTAGCGAACCATCACGTAATTCTTCTGCCCATTTTCCTGACTCGACAGCGGCAAACCATTTCCACAAAGTTGTAGAATTGGTCATGCCTCGCCGCAAAATAATATTATTAGTTTTAGCGTTGCCAGGAATTTTAGTGCGAACCACTAAACCAGAACTAGCTTTTGCCCATTTTTGGGGTGTAACTTCACAGGCATCAATAACATCAAAGTTGCGCTTAAACCCTTTGCATTCCATGAAGTAAGCATCAATTCCAGGAATTTTGCTATCATTCAGAACCAACTCTAGGTAAAATCTGCAACTAGTTAATATTTCTGGAACTTTTCCTGGTTTTTGTTGTGTATCTGTCATACTCAAATAAGAGTAGTTTATTGAACTCGTTTGATGCCTTCGTGAACCAATGTAATTGTCTCATTCGCAACATCACTGGAACCTGCCTCTAATTTTGGTCCTTCGTATTTAGTAGGATAAGCATTGAGTAATTCCCAGCGGGCTTTCATATCTCCCCCTTGGTCATAGACGCTAACCGAAGCTGCTTTACGGCTACTAGTCCAATCTGATTTTCCACCCTCGTTTTTGTTGCAGTTTTCGTACCACTTGTATAAATCTGTATTAGTAGTTGCCACAACTTTGACGACGACTGGAGTAAATTTCGCACGTGTCGGTGCAGCTTGGCGCATATTAATAGCGCTTTTGCTAGAACCCAGCACTTTGTCACCTCCAGCAGCGGGTGTTTCAGAACTTAAACCAGATACTTCGAGAATTTGTTTGTCTGTTAAACCGTCTGCCTCGAAGTAAAACCTACAACTTACTAAAATTTCATCTTGTTTTGCTTGCATATAGCATCAGTTAAATGAAGTACAAAGTAAACAACCAAACTCTTGTGGGGTGGGCATCCTTGCCCGCCCTTGTTATTTTATTAAAACGAGAATCGCGTTATTACTCGTTTTGACCGTTCCATTGACTAATACGGAAAATTACAAACTCAGCTGGTCTTACTGGGCAAACTCCAACTTCGACAATTAACTGACCTAAGCGCATTGTTTCCGGTCGGTTTAACTCTGCGTCACATTTTACATAGAAGGCTTCTTCGGCAGTGGCGCCAAACAACGCACCTTCGCGCCAGAGACGCTCTAAAAAATTAGTAACAGTCCGCTTGACTCTTGCCCATAAGTCTTGGTCGTTAGGCTCAAATACAGCCCACTGAGTACCCTGCTCAATCGATTTGGAAATGTAACTCATCAATCGACGCACGCTAATATAACGCCAATCAATATCGTTTTTAGGGTCAGCCAGAGTGCGAGCGCCCCATACCAAAGTCCCACGGTCGCGGAACTTGCGAATACAGTTAATTCCTTTGGGATTTAGTAATTCTTGTTCGCGGAAGTTAACATCGTATGCTAACCCTCCTATTCCTCTGGGAACTATGTTCGCTGGTGCCTTGTAAATGCCTCGTGTTTCATCGGTTTGACACCAAATTCCCATCATGTGCCCACAGGGAGGAACAAAAACTGGTTCGCTATTTTTGGGGTTTATAACTTGAACCCAGGGATAATAAAGGGCTGCGAACTGAGAACGACGACCTAAATAATCAAGCCATTCCTCAACGTCTTGCGGGCTGTGTTGTTGCGGAGAAACTCGCTCTCCTCTTTCGTTGGTGTCTTCAAAAAATTGATTTGCTCTTTTTACAGGTGGTGCATCCAGAACTACCATTTTATATGGAGGACTCGGTGCCGAATTTTCGCACCCTGTCACCATCATCTCCATCAAAAACTTTAACTGTTCAGCACTGATGATTCGTTTTTCGTAAGCCAACATCAAATCGGGACAGGCTATCATCGCGACATCATCGATTTCAAATAACCCTTTCATTCCTGTACGATTTTTTGGCGAACCATAGACTTTTTGATAAAGTAAACTTTTTGGATAGTTTTCTCGTGGTGGCTTAATATCGTACCTGCCATTAGCTGGACGCCAAGATAAAGCAAAACTCCCTTGCTGAGGTTCAATCTCAATGTTCACTAAATCGGAGAGTAAAGTCGTTGTATTTTCTCCATTTTGCGGTTGGCTAACAGCTCTACCAATATAGTTACCATCCCGATTATTCTCTTTCGGGTCCATTGTGATATTTCTGAACACCACTGGTTCCCCATCCGGTCGAATCACCTTGATTTTGAAAAATTCTCCTGTATCAAAAGGTTCTTCGTTTGTATTACTCGATGGTATCGGTTCATCATTCTCAATGAGAACTGTCAGCCGTCCTTGGGATGATTGATTTTCTTTTAGACTGAGCTTAAAAGAAAGAAGTTTACCAGGTGTATTTACTGATGTTATCGCTGTTTTGTCTTCTGGAACCTTTTGCCCATCTTCGTATGGTAACTGAGTACCAATGCTGACAATCCAACAACGCCCACCACCATTTTCAAACCATCCTCGAACTGCATAAGGTAAGTAAGCGCCAAAAGTTGTGAAGCCATCTGAACCGGGTTTGCCAAAGTATTGTAAATACTGACTCCAATCAGTGACCAGCATCGGTCGGAACAACTCAGCATCACCCCGGATATCTTCAGTAAAACCAAGGAATCCGGCAACACTCATGCTTACACCCTCTATCGGGCGACTACCTCGGTTGATTTCTTCAACATATACACCAGGAGCAAAGTAATCGAGTCTTGCCATAAGCTCAACATTATCCTAAATACTAGAACTGGTAACTGAATTTAATTGAATTTATGTGATTTGACTTGAAATCAAATCTTTGAGTCCAGAGAAGTAGATTCTCCTTGCGTAGTCCAGTTCGCAAAGAATATCATCTTGACGTGTACCATTTGCCAAGGTTATTCAACGAAATATCTTTATTTTTCTTTAATTGTTCAGACATTACCTAGCAATAAAAACCCACAATATAGAACACAAATTGGCTAGGTTGATGACAACACATGTCTGAAAACAATACAATTCCAACTGGACTTACTGCCGAAATAACGCAGCCAACTTTCCAGTTAGAAAACTCACCATAGTTAACATTATCTTAAAAGCAAACCTCACGATTAGCTTAAAAACAAGTTTAAGACTAAGGTAAATTGATTATAATCTTTCTCTCCTAATGTAATTTATACTACTCTAGTTAAACAAAGTCAACCCCCTATTAAAAGTATATCTGCTTGACGAGATGAGTAACTATTTAGCCATCGCCACAGTGACTGCAACGCTCAAACGCATTCTACAGATAGCGATACAGCAAGATGTACCCGGCGCCACTGTCACTACTGTTCGACCTGATGCCAATGGCAGCAATATACCAGAAGTCGGTATAAACATCTTTATGTACCAGGCTACACCTAATCCTGCTTGGCGTAATGCGGATTTACGCACCAGGCGTCCAAAGGGAGAATTATCAAAACAATCACAGGCAGGAATTGACCTGTATTATCTCTTTACTTTCCACGGTAATGAAGTTGAGTATGAACCACAACGTTTACTCGGCAGCACAATCCGTACTTTAGTTGACCAACCTGTGTTAACTCAAGAAATGATTGCCGAAACTGTAAATAATTGTGAATTTATATTAGGTTCGACGTTAGCAGAGCAATTAGAGAAAGTTACTCTTACACCAGTACAAATGAATACTGAAGAACTATCTAAGATTTGGTCAGTATTTTTTCAGAGTCCTTATGTACTCTCATTTGCGTATCAAGGCAGCACAATACTAATTGAAGGTGATAAACCCGGTAAGGCAGGATTACCAGTCAAAAATCGCCGATTTACTGTTACTATTCCAAATCAGCCTATTATCGAAGAAATAACTTCCGAAGAAGGATTAAACCGTCTGTTTATGCTCACAAACACCATCATTATTCGCGGCAAAAACTTGCAGGGAAATAACGCGAAGGTGAAAATAGGTGAAGCAATTATTACGCCTCAAAATTTAGCTCAATCTGCAAATGATACACAAATTAGATTTCACTTAGATTCTCTCTCACCGCAAGAAAAACAACGGCTGAGAATCGGTGTACAATCCATACAAGTACAGCATTATTCATCCTCGAATCATGATGGCTTCCAACCAACAGCTATTTCCAATTCTTTACCATTTATTTTAATACCCACAATTCAAGATGGTAGTATTGTCAAGTCTGAAGTCGAAATTGACAACAATCTTTACACTTTAAATTTGGCTCTTCAAGTTAATATAAACGTCGGCGTTGAGCAAAAGATATTCTTATTATTAAACCAGCTAGCATCCACAGACCCATCTGCATATGTTTTTGGTGTCCAATCGCGCAACGAGATTACTCATAATTTGACCTTCAAGCTTAAAGATATTAAGCCAGGAGAGTATTTAATGCGAGTACAAATAGATGGAGCAGACAGTTTGTTAGAATCAGCAAGTTTAGACTCAGATGAATACACTGGTCCCATACTAGAAATCTGAGAAATACCAAATAATGAATCCCAATTTACCTGGACAATGTATAAAAATATATTATGACTCCAAATCACCTATTTACAGCACTAGCATCAACCCGACAACGACTAGAAAATTATATAGATGCTGTAGAAAAACAAAAAAATAATTTTTCTCCTATTCCTGCCCTAGTTACAAGTTCAACGTTACAGCAGTTGTGTTATTTATTTCAACTCTCTAACTTCGAGCGAGATTTATTATTATTATGTACAGGGATGGAAATTTACCCAGACTGGGGAGAATTATGTGCAGCAGCACAAGCCAATGCTAAATTAAATTATCCAACTTTTAGTTTAGCTTTAACAATATTTCCAGAACCTCATTGGAGTGCTATAACATCACTGGCGCCATTAAGACGTTGGGGATTAATTGATATTGACGATAGTAATATTCTCACGGCTGCACCTTTACGAATTAATGAACGGGTACTGCATTTTTTGATGGGAGTCGAACATTTAGACGAGCAAATACAACCGATTCTTGAACCTATAACATCTACAAAATATAATGGAGTCAGCAATGAAATAAATCAAATACTCGTTGACTCGCATTTACAAATAGTACAAAATATTACAGATACTTGGGAAAAAAAGTCTTCATTAATCTTACCAATTATTCAGTTATGCGGTAACGAAGCTACAAGTAAGCTTTCAATCGCTACGGTTGTTTGCGAGCAAAGAGGATTAAAATTATATTCAATTTCTGTACAGAATCTCCCCCATAACATCAATGATTTTCATCAACTATTACGGTTATGGGAACTAGAAGCATCTTTAACTAAATCTGTACTATTTTTAAATTGTCATGAAATAAACACGGGAGACTCCGCACAACTAAATACGATTAAATCTTTTGTCGAGCTAGTAAAAAGCCCCTTAATTTTATCAATACTCGATAAATTATCTATAACAAATCGAACTGTTATTAACTTTGATGTTCATAAACCAACTCACGAAGAACAAAAAAGTCTCTGGCAAAAACATTTAAATAATTACACAGAGTTAGATAATCGTGTTGAGGCTCTAGTCTCTCAATTCAATCTGACTGCACCAGAAATTAATAATATCTGTATCAAATCATTAGCACAAAAACCAACATACTCAATAATCTGGAATAATTGTCGCGAGCAAGTTCGTCCTAAACTCGATGACTTGGTACAACGAATAACCCCTTTTGCAACTTGGGATGATATTGTATTACCCGAAGCGCAAATCATGACCCTAAAAGCTATTGCTGCTCAAGTTCGTCAATGTGCCAAGGTATACCAAGAATGGGGCTTCGCAAGTAAAGGAGGAAGAGGACTAGGTATAAGCGCCTTATTTTCAGGGGTAAGTGGTACAGGTAAAACAATGTCAGCCGAAGTCCTAGCACAAGAACTGCAATTAGACTTATACAGAATAGATTTAAGTGCCGTTGTTAGTAAATATATTGGAGAAACAGAAAAGAATTTACGCAGTGTTTTTGACGCAGCAGAAACCGGAGGAACTATTCTACTATTTGATGAAGCAGATGCATTATTTGGTAAACGTTCGGACGTTAAAGACAGTCACGACCGTTACGCGAATATGGAAGTTAGTTATTTATTACAGCGTATGGAAGAATATCGTGGGCTGGCAATTTTAACAACTAATTTAAAAGACTCAATAGACACAGCTTTTATGCGTAGAATACGCTTCGTGGTCAAATACTCGTTTCCAGATATTAAAGGACGCGAAGAAATTTGGCGTCGGGTTTTTCCAAAAAACACTCCCACAGAAAACTTAGATTTCGCTAAACTTGCCAAATTAAACGTAGCAGGAGGCAACATCCGCAATATAGCCTTAAACGCAGCTTTCATGGCTGCTGATGCGTCGGAGCCAGTAGGCATGAAACATATAAAAGGTGCGGCATACAGCGAATATATGAAATTAGAAAGGCAGCTAACCGACGCCGAAGTAAGAGGATGGGAATAAATGTAGAGACCGTAAATTTACGGTCTCTACAAAATCTTTCGCGTCTCTACAAAATCTTTCGCGTCTCTAGACAATATTTTGCATACATACAAAATATTTTGCGTCTCTACTTTAATTAGATTTCGGTGGCAATTCAAAAGGAGGCAAATCTTCAGGATTCAAAGGAACATTGGAACTTGGCTTAGCACCATCAACAGGTGGTGGGGGTGGTGGCAACAGTGGAACAGTACCAGGCTTGATTTGAGGTGGTACATTTACAGCAGTTTGTAACATTACCGTTTGAGTTACCGATTCCCCAGCTTGGTTAGTAACTTTGAGAGTAATTGGTGTACTACCTGGATTGGGACTAAGTTTGTATTGCATTTTATTCATTGAAGCAGGTAATACACCAGGTGCTGGTAACAATTCAACAGTCATTTGCTCAGGATTTTTAACTTGCCACGAAATATCAACATCTGAAGGGTTTTTACCTGGTTCAACTGTCAGTATCTGGTTGGGATTTTTCAATACATCTAAACCATTGACTTTGAAGTTTTGTATTTGTGGTAATGATGGTTTGATATTGACTGCTTCAATTGTTTTGCTTACTGACTTAAGCTCTTTTGCGCGTTTACCAATAATAGGAAACGCAGTAAGGGTTAATTTGTATTGCCCTGGAGCATTAGCATTAATAGGAATATTGTCACAGGTTAAAAGTCTTTGATTGTCTAGTAAACGACAGGGTAAGTTAGAAGGAACTTGCCATACAAAAAGGTCTGAAATTTTGTTAGTAGAAGTGGTAGGTTTGTTTGGAGACAGAAATGAGTAAGGTTTTATTTCTATCTTTTGAGTTTTACCGTCCAACCCAAAAAAGACAACAGTCACTTCTAAGCGAGAAATGTTTTTAGGATTAGTAATTACCCAATTGACTTTGACTGGTGGTTTCGGAAGCTGCGGAGATGAATTATCCTGGACTTTGTTTGCTTTATTACTAATGTTCGCTATGTCGAGTTGTCTATAAATAGGTAGTAGAGGAGCAAAAACTTGAATTTCTGGTTGTGGTAAAGGTGGCTCAGGGGGAGGTGGTGGAGGTGGTGGTGCGGGTGTAACCTTTATATCTTTGATTGTTTTCGATGCGGATACAATATCAGTATTTTGTTCGGTAGATAATTTAATTTCAAACTCATAATTCCCTTCATCCTTAAACCTATTTTTCCGTAAGGTTTGTTGAATTTGGGGTTGCAGTAAAACTGTAGTGGGTAAATTAGCTAAACTAGGTACACTCGGTGAATTAGTTGGCTGAAATCTGGCAGCAAGCATATTACTGCACCGTAATACTTGACCTTCGTATTTTTTATAAACCTTCATTTCTTGTTTATAGTCGTAAATTACTTTCCAAAAATAGTGAAGGGGTGACTTGTCAAGGGGAACCGTTTTTAGTTTACAAAAGCCAATCTCTTTGCCTTCTTCTAAGACTTCTGTATTTCCTAGTACTTTTTGTTCAAATTGCGGGGGTATACTTACTATATCTATATATTTTTGCTTTTTATGTGATTCCTCTGCTGTCATATTAGACACAGGTGATAAAACATTTCTTTGCAATTCTTTTAATACAGGTTGTAAATTTTTTTGCAGTGGTTTAACCAGATTACAATCAAAAAATTTACTAACATCTATAATATTTGTCTTGCTACATTCGTCTTGTGGAGTGGGTAGTTTTGTGAACGGAGGCAACTTATTAGAATTATTTTTTTCGACAAGTTTCGACTGCCTCACAAAATAATTATCTTCAATATTATTGATACTACTATTATATTTTTGTAATTCCTCACTAATTTTTATCCCTCCTTTGTCATATTTAGTAGCAAACAATTGTCTATGAGTTAAAACAGTAATTTCATTACGCGAACGATAAACTTCTACTTTACCCAATTCCCCGAAATCTTTAATTTCCCAATTGAGTCTAATTCCATCACCTTGTCCTGCTTGGTAGGATTTTTCTGTCGCGACCAATTCTGTAACTTTGGGTTGTAAACTTGGTTTAACAACATACTTCCATATCAAATTATGCACTAATATTACACTAAAATAACCAAGTGTTAAACCAAGTGCTAAAAAAGCAAGTAAAAACAGGATTGTATTAAGTCGATTTAAGAACCAGTTATACCACGATGGATGAGGTTTCCAGACAATTAAACCAGAAGGATTCTCTGGCAAGTATAAATTAGTATCTAACTCTGTAGTATTATCTGTAATATTAGCAATGTCAACTTGAAAAGGTACTTGAATTTCCTCGCCTTTCCAAGAACGCTTAGTAAATGAAGTATAGTTAGCTTGGGGAATTAAGATAACAACTTTTTCTTCATTTGCCTCAAGTAATAAGTTCGCGGGTTCAAATTTATATTTAAATAGGTTTTCATCGTCCTTGGCTGAAAATTTGATACGACGCTGAATATTTCCACTGTTATGAATTTTTAACTCAAAGGTTTCCGTTGGTGAAGGGATTTTATGCGAGGGAGGAGAGAAATCTATAGTCAAACTACCATCCACAGGAATATTAAGATAGATAGCACCCAATACAGTGTTTTTTGACTTCCGTGATTTGAGACGCAATGTGGAAAAATATTGCCCTGGGGGGAGTTTCTTTTTTGGCTTTGGCTGTAATAAAAGCTTGATAACACCCTCATCTCCTGGGTTTAATCGCAACCCATCCACGGGATTACTGTCTGGATAATCAAGATAGCAGTTGAAATCTTCGCTTAATTCAGGTAGAACAACAGTAAAATTATCTACAGAATTGGAACGATTCTTGACTTTGATATCAAAAGTTGAGCTTTCTCCGGGATTAATAACTTGAGGATTTTCAGAACTGCTTGCAGGAGTAATACTAAACTCTGGTTCGGTTACATATTCCCAGTAATACTTAGAATATGGTATATTCAATTGCTGATGCCGACAAACAGGTTCACTGGAGATAGAACTTCGCACGCAAACTTCGTAATTATATATACCTGGTTCTGCTGTTAAAGGTATTTTAAAATTTAAATAAACGCGCTTTGATTCTCCAGATTTCAGTTTGAGTGAAATTTCATTCTTATTGCTAAAATCTGCATCTACAGCTTCCAGGTTATACCAGCGCAACACTTCTTGGTCTTTACCTTTAGATGTCGATAGCCAAAGAAATAAATCGACCTGTTTACTATCTCGATTTTGGACAGTGATAACTCGTTCATATATACTTCCAGGTTCTGCATTCGGTTGTCTACCCTGAACATCAATTAATATGGTGTTTTGGCGAATATTATTTGCAGTCATTTGGTTGCTCCTGATAGCGATATACTGAAACTTGATTACCTTGCGCTGCCGAAATAAGAACTACACCTGCCCGATTATTAATATCAACATTTCTTTTGATATCAACACTGCGAGCTTTTCTGCTGTCATCACCAGGTTGGAAATATTCTTGAAGCTGTTTTGCTTTTTTACTTCGATTAATTCCCCAGAGTACTACTCGTCCGTCACTTCCTGCACTGGCAATATAACAACTATTATTGTTGTTATCTTTGCTATTTTCATTAAATTCAGGCATAGATACCGAGTAAACGCTTGGAAAATTATCCCCGTGTGACCATTGGTTTAATATGGGATTGTGACAAGACTTCGATTGTTTATCAATGCATCCAATAATTTTTGTCAAATCCCATAAAGTAATAAACCCTTTATTATCACCCGTCACTAATAACTTAAGCTGGCTCAAATTTGCATTAGACGGTATAGATAGCGTGTTAATATAATCATTAGAACCAAAAATAGACTTCTGCTGATTTTTACCATCACTGTATTTATAATCAACGCGGTAGAAAAATTTTGTATTTGACTTCCAAAAGCCAAGTTTATTATATTGTCCTCCAACAGCTACTAAATAAGCATCTGTAAGATTATTACTTTGCTGAACAGGTAGTGTAAATGTCTTTTTACTATTTTGTGGATTAATACTTGTTTTTGGTTTTATTGTATTTACACTGTTTGTCATTTGATTACGAGGATTATCTATCTTTTTAACAACAGCCAAAGATGAAATAGCTGCATTAAAGTACACTTCCTGTAAAGGACGCTGCTGGTTTATACTGTCATTAGGTTGAACCAATAGCCTATTAACATCCCATTGGCGTAATTTACCACTACCATGACCACTGAATAAATACTTTGAATCTCTCGTAAAATTCAAATCAAAAACACGGTCATTAGTTTTTTCGTTTACACTACTTATTGATTTCGGCGGCGAAACCTGCCAAATTTGAATTATACCATCTTCCAAACCAGCAGCTATTTGCCCTTCGTATTCTGGAATTTCCCGAATCACTCGAATTGGTTGCCTTGATATTTCTGATGTTGGGTTACTTTCTATATTAGTAATTTCTCCCTGATTTTGTAGAGAACAATCAGCTTTGAACCAGTGGCAATTACTAACTTGCCAACGACGGATATTAGTATCGCTAGAGCCACTAATAACTGTGCCAGCATTACCAATCAATCGCACCGAATATATGGGTGCATTATGAAGACTTCGACGCGGATACAAAAACCACAGTAGAAAAACACCCAATAATCCACTAGCAACTATTAACCATAAAGGTATTATCGGATATATAATTAATTCTAAAATTTGGGTATTTGGTTGAGCTTGGATTTGTTTAGTAACTTTACCAGTCTTTGGATTCGTAATGATTGGGCTAACTTTAATAAATAACTTACGCATACCACCCCATAAATGTTGAGGGTGAGTAACTGTAATTTTTTCTTCTACTTTATTATTTAAGCTCCCATTACTAGCATAACCTAATTTAATAGGTTGCTTAATTTCTGGCTGACGTGCTAATGTTTGATTGTTATGATAATTACTTGCAAATTCAAACTTTACTTCCTGTTCAAGATTGCTTTTGTTTTCTAGCTTTACCTGATACTCAACGGAAGAAATATTATCTTTTTGAAAAATTTTAAATAGTTTGCTAAAACCACCAGTTATTATTTGTTTGATTATAGGAAACTCTAATACTACTTCTCCGTAAGGTAAAATATTTATTGCTCCTTTATCAGAAGCACTATCATTATCTTGAGATTTATATCTCACTGAAACCAGAAAATTAGAAAAAGTTATATCAGTTTTAATTGGATTAGGTAATTTCAGTTGTAGTATAACTTCTTTTGACTGCCCATTTGTTAGTGACACACCCTTAACAACGCTTTTATTATGCCAATCTTCATTCTCAACCTGCAATATAACATCAATTTCCTGGAAATTAGAGCTAGAATTACTCACAACTACAGGAATATCAACATCATCACCAGGATATGCTTTAATCTCTTTATATGGTAAATATATATTTAAAGGCTCTTGTGGTTGTTTTATGTCTAATAGAATCGTTGAAGAATTAGATAAATGCTCATACTCAATCGAAAATACCTTTATCAATAACTCAATAGTTTTATCATAGGCAGGAACTGGTGCCTCATTTACAACAACACGGAAGCAGTGGTTATCACCAGGCTGTAACTTTGAACAAATTTCTGGCTCAACACTATACCATTTTGTGTTAAAATCGCTACTGCTACCATTATTAGTACCGTTTAAGCTAGGGATTACATCAAATTTAGTTTCAAGCTCAATTTCAAAACTAGCAAATTTATCGCTGAGATTTGTGACAGTAACTTCAAACTCACGGTCAGATAAGTTATCTAAAATTAGCTTTTGCTTTGAAACATTTACTCGCACTAAATTAGACATAGTTCCCTTTTAATACAAAATTTCAGAAATCAGTTGTGGGCTAAAATCATTTCATTAGTTCATGCAAATGCCTTCTTTGCCAAGCAAGATATAATAAGTTAATGCCTAATTCATGAGCTACGCGAATATCATTACGACTTAGATTAATACCACTACAAGCATAAAGGAATCGCTCTGTAATCAAAATAATTTGACCTTTTTGAGATAGTTTGATTTCAATTCCTTGGCAATAAAAAATAGGTAAACTTGTAAACAAAAAAGGATACTTTAATAGTTGAAAGTTATGATTTTCAAAATCATGCCAGTGAATAAAAACTTCAGAAGATAATAAGTCTTGTTCCAAAGTTTTCTCTAAATCAGAGTTAAAGGCATCTACTTCAATTATCAAAGTACCACCATTATTCAAAAAATCCTTTACAACATCGAGTTCAACATTACCTTGTCTCAACTGAGAAAAAGTCTCTATTGAAAAATAAAGTAAATCAAATTTAGCATTTAAATTAATATTTTTAAGATTAATATCCTCTTCATAAACATTTCCTTGTAGAGTATTAAATAAACCATCTAATGAGTTAATTAAAGCCCGAAAACCCTTATAAACTTGACTTTCTGTACCCACAGCACATCCTACCCGGACATGAGCAAGAGACCTACAATGTGCTTGTATACGGTGCGTTAAATCTATTTCATTGATTTTTGGGGATAATGGATTTTCTGGATTACTCAATGTATGAAAACCAGATTCAAGCTGAATACGACATAGTTCAATTTCTCCATTTTCAATAGCAGGAGGGTTACGTCCATTAGTTGTTATCTTAACACCTTCCACTATTCTTTCTGAATTGAAATTGACTTCTAAATTGTCTGGGTCTCTATACTGAATATAAATATATATAGTAGTGTAAATATTACTTTCTATCTTAGGAGGTTCTACTGCAATTGGATAGCAACGTTCTAATAATTCAAGTGAACTATTTACAACAATCGGATTTCCATTAATATCAATAGCAACCCCTGGTTGAATCTCTATCCAGTGCTTTTTTTTAGCTTCTTCTGAAACATTTTCTGGTGAATCAATTACTTTGACACCTAAACCAGTTACTATTCCAGGTTGATTCAATGATTGATAAATTAGATTTTGACGTTGACGGTGGTAGCTATGGGCAAACTTCCATCGTTCTGCATTGATAATCAAATCATCGTGAACACGCAACCTCTCAAGTGAGTCTGCAGAGGGAAAAGGAAAAAAATCTTGTGTCATAGAGAAAAGAATTTAATAGTTTAACTTAATCATTTAACCAATTAGCACTTAACCAATTAGCATTATTTAACATTTATGCTTCTTACCATCTGGTAAAGTAGCATCGCATAAAGCAGATAAAGGTAGTTTGTTTATATCTAAAACTGCTCCTTTAAAGTTAGTTTTTTTAAAATTAACATTATTAAAAACAACCTGACTCAAATCAGTATTTTGTAGATTAGCATTGCTAAGATTACAATCGCTAAAAATTGTACTTGAAGTAAAAATTGCACTCGATAAATTAGCATCTTTCAAATTAGTGTCAATAAATTTCACACCTCGAAGATTTGCCCCCGATAAGTTAGAGCCACTTAAATCAACTTTTTGAAATTTGACACTAACAAGATTCACATAACTTAAATTTGCTCCTTTTAATTCAATCTCCTTTAGCTCTTTAACTTCCCCTAATAGATTTACTACCCGATAAACCTCCATCCACTTATCATCTAAATTAGTGGCTTCATTTATCTTCATACCTTTAAGATTAGCACCCCATAAATTTGCCCCTTGCAAATTCGCACCTCGCAAATCCGCACCTCTTAAATCCGCATTTCTAAAATTTGCACGTCGTAAATCTGCACCTGCTAGATTGGCGTTTCTCAAATCAGAATCTTGCAAATTTGCTTTTCTTAAATCAACACCAGTTAAATAGGCATCTCTAAGCATAACTTGCTTAAGATTACACCCAGGACAACGCTTCTTCTCCTGTAAATGTCTGATATTTGACAACTCATCCGCACGTACGGAAGTAATTATTGGGAAACAACTAACGCACATTAGCGACAACATTATTGCAAATGATAATGGTTGCAATTTTTGAAGCGCAAATATTGCAGAAAAAATTAATGATTCAGTTTGTAAGTATCTCAATTTCTCAAGCTAAATAACTTTAGATAAAAGAAAATTGCACAAGCTTCATCCACCGCTAAACAGCAAGGAAAAAGACTTGTAAAGCGCTGCAAGACTGATTAAGCTTAACCAGCATTGTCATAAATTGTGATATTTACACCCCTAGCACTTGTCAATAATTGGTTAGATTTTTGAAAGCTATCATTAGCAAACGTTGGAGAGAAAATCTTAATGCTAACAAAAGCTTTCATTAGACCTTTTACGTAATGCTGTTAGTACTTTTATGCTGAGTGTTAACTCCTTAAAAACGTCTAAGTTCTAATGTTACCGGATGAACTGTTTTTTGACAACTAGTTTATACAGAGTAATTATAAACGCCATTTCAGAACTCACAAAACTTGTCAATACAACATTCTCCTACGTTTGTGGATACAATTGCCATTGTCCGTAAGGCTTTGTGACCTTGTAATTTTTCAATGTTGCACCCTGAGAAGAATGCCTTGTGCTTTGTTGAAGTGCTTAACCAATGGAATATGAGAATTCAAATAGTATATATAGGTGCAACTAATAGTAGCTTATGCAGTTTTCAATCACATAACCAACTGTACCAGTTAATTTGCACAACTGACAGGCAAGGATACCCACCCCCACAAGAACCTCACAATAATTATTGTTCCTTGATTAAAAACTCCCAAATAAATTCAGCAACACCATCTCCACTTTCTTGACTCGCAACCCAATCAGCCTTTGCTTTTAATTCATCCAAAGCATTACTCACAGCAACAGAAAATCCACAAAATTCTAATAAATCAAAATCGTTTTCTGCATCTCCAAAACCAATTACTTGGTCGCTAGTAATATTAAAACGGGTTAATGCTTTTCCAAGTCCATATCCTTTATGGACTCCCAAAGGTAAAATAAGCATCCAGCTACTGTGATAGATTATATGTAGCGGTAACTCTAATTCATCAATAAAAGAAACCACCTTTTCTTTATAGCAACTCTCTACCGTAGTCATCACCCGGTCTTGATTAAATGGAATCCTATGATGCATCAGTTGACTAATCAATTCTATAGCAGGTGGGTCTCCTAATAGTTCTATTTGACCAGTACTAGGAGAATATAGCACTGCTCCGTTTTCTGCAACTATTAGGTCAAACATGGGGATTAGCGGACAAATTCTTAACAAGTTATTTAATTCACGTCCAGTAACTATGCTTAGCAAAAAACCCGCTTCTTTGGCTTGTAATAAAGCTTTTTCTGCACTGGGAGTTATAACTCTCTTGTTTGCAATGGTAGAATCATAGTCAGTTGCGAGCATTCTATATTGGGATTTCAGCATTGGTTGAGTCCGTATAGTCAGCAGGTGAATTTTAATTCTACCAGATTACAAAAAAATAACCGAAATTAAAAAAAAAATGTAGAGACGTTACATGTAACGTCTCTACAAAAATTTCAGGATTATTTCAACAAATACTCCTTAATAAACATCACCGTTGCATAAAACTGGAAATCAATATTCTTCTTTTTACTAAACCCATGTCCCTCATCCTTAGCCATTAAATACCAGGTTGGCACATTATTTTTCTTCACAGTAGCCACAATTTGTTCAGCTTCATTTAAAGGAACACGAGGGTCATTTTTTCCATGAATTACAAACAGTGGTTTTTTAATCCGGTCAGCATTATTAACAGGTGAAATCTTTAATAAAAACTCCCGCATTTTTGGGTCACGTTCATCACCATATTCAACACGTCGCAAATCTCGTCGATAATCTTCAGTTTTTTCTAAAAATGTAACAAAATTAGAAATCCCGACAATATTTATTGCAGCACGAATTCTGTCAGCATATTGAAAAGATGTGGCTAAAGACATATAACCACCATAACTCCCTCCCGTTACTAATACCCGGTCTGCATCCAATTCGGGTTGAGTTTTTATCCAGTCGAGCAAAGCACCGATATCTTTTACCGAATCTTCTCGACGAAAACCATTATCCAGCAATAAAAATGTTTTACCGTAACCAGTCGAACCCCTAACATTGGGAAATATCATAGCAACACCCAACTCATTAAGGTAGTAATTATTACGACCAAGAAATGAAGGACGAAACTGCGCTTCTGGTCCACCGTGGATATCAATTATGACTGGACGTTTACCTGTAAACTTGGAGGGGGGACGATAAAGAAAACCTGATATTTGCCTACCATCAAAGCTTTTCCAACGCACTAACTCAGCTTCCGAAAAATTCGCTGTATTTATTCCACCTGTTTCGCTAGTCGTCCAACGCTCTATTTTATTAGTGCGAATATTGAGCGAATATACATCAGCTGTATTGCGTGCTGATACCAATGTAAAGCCTAAATCTTCGTTATTACGATGCCAATTTACACCAACTATTTGTCCCACAGGTAAATTGGGTAACTTTTTCTCCCGACGGGTAGCTGTGTTAAGCAAACGTAATACGCTAGCACCATCTTCGTTGGTAACAAAAGCGATAAATTTACCGTCCTGAGAAATATCTAATTCTTCAACATCCCAGCGAATACGATTGGTAAGATAAGTATGTTTAAAAGTAGCAAGGTCAACATATGCTAATCGCATAAATTCTGAATCACGGTCAGTGACGACATATAAACCTTTACCATCTTTACTAAAAATACCTCCCCGATAGGCAACTTTTTCTTTAGCTTTCTTGGGAGTCAGTAGTTTTTTCTCTCCCGACTGGGTATCTATTGACCAAAGATAACTTTCGTTGGCAGAAATATACTCCAACGTCAGCAATTCTCGGTCATCAGGAGACCAATCTAATCCTCCCCAACCACCACCTTCGATTTGTGTCAAAAGTTTATTACTTTGGGGATTTGTGGGGTCAATTATATAGAAATCATTATTTTTACCATCTCGTCGAGTGGAATTATAAATCATCCTATCTCCACGATTAGACCACACACCTCGACTATTTCTAGATTTACCATCCGTCAACAGGGTGATTTCTCCGGTTGCTAAATCATAACGATAATTTTGGTTAAATTCATTACCACCTATATCTTTACTAAAGATAAAATAATCACCTTTAGTTGGTTGAAAACTCGCACCTCCAACACGTTCCGGAAAGAAAGTTAGCTGTTGACGACTTCCTTGGGGGAATTTAACTAAGTGTACCTGGGGTGTATCAGCAAATCGCGTAGAAATAAGTATTTCCCGCGGTGTGGGATGCCAACTAGAAAGGCTGGCAGAACGAAAATTGGTATAACGTTCTACCGTTTGCGCTATAGAAACGGGAATAGGTGGTATTCCCTCAACGACGAGGTTATCACCTGGCGTTATTGTACCTGTTTGGGCGATAGCCATGAAAGTTGGCAGCAAAACTACTGCAAGAAGCGTAGCAAAAAACCTGGTGAAAAACTTAGAGAAAAATTGCATCTCTCAACATATTGCGAATTCGGACTGTTGCCGAAAGTCTCCCATAAGTGAAGCGAGTAAGCAAGTGGTTGAGGGTTGACGGTTAACTGTTGACTGTTAACAGTTGACGGTTGATAGTTGACTGTTGACTGTTGACGGTTGACTATTGATGATTTGATTGATAAGCAAATTACCAATTACCAACCCACCACCAGCAATTCAGTTAACAGTCAACAGTCAACAGTTAACAACCAACAGTCAACAGTCAACAGTCAACAACCAACAGTCAACAATTCTTAAAAAAACTCGGGTTAATCTGCCAGGTGCTTGGTACAACAACCGAGAGACTTGTGGTCATTTTTTGAGTGATGAACCAGGAAATGACCAATACTAGACTCAGCACGAATGGTGGAAAAGACCCAAGCTTACGACCAATTTTGATTCTATTTTAAGCTATAAATTTCTTGTTTAACTAAATAATTGTGAAAATATGTAACTATGTAAAGTTATGTAAAAATTCGTAAAAGCTTTATTTATTTAAATACTACCCACCCCTTACTTATAAAATCGTCATTCAAGCTATTACTAAAAAAAGTTACAAGTTTTTCTGGTTTTTTCTGGAATAGATAATTTAAGCCTTGTAGTTAAGATACAATAACTTACTTTCTCAGTACATCTAAAATGCAAGTATTAATTAACACTATTTATCCTTGTCAATTATTAAAACTAGTTTTTCCCTACTCCCTACTCCCTACTCCCAAAATAAAATTTAGAATGTAAAATCAAGTAATAGAGCTAACAGCCAGAACATAACTTATATTTTATAAATTATCTGTGATGGGGAAATATGTCAGAAAAAATCTTTAATTATACTTCAGAAAAATTATTACATAATCGCTACGAAATCCAAAGAGAATTAGGGCAAAATGGGGGAAGGCAGACCTTACTAGCCTTAGATTCACAAACGCAGAAGCAAGTTGTTATTAAAATTTTAGCGTTTGATAATGACTTTCGCTGGGAAGACTTAAAGCTATTTGAAAGAGAAGCAGAAACTCTCAAATCATTATCGCATCCAGCAATTCCCAAATATATTGATTATTTTGAAATAGACATACCTGATTTACAAGGATTTGCCTTAGTTCAAACTTATATTCAAGCTAAATCACTTCAACAACATTTGCAAGAAGGACGAAATTTTACTGAGATTGAAATAAAACAGTTAGCAAAATCCTTACTAGAGGTTTTGGATTATTTACATTCCCGCAAACCAGCAGTCATTCACCGTGATATTAAACCCAGTAATATTTTATTATCAAATCGTTCTGCTCACAGTGCAGGTGATTTATATTTAGTAGATTTTGGTTCTGTACAAACTAGCTTTAAAGAGGGAGGAACAAGAACTATAGTTGGGACTTATGGTTATATGCCTCCCGAACAATTTGGTGGTAGAGCTTTTCCTGCTTCTGACCTCTATAGTTTAGGAGCGACTTTGATTTATTTAGCGACTAAAAAACATCCTGCAGAATTAATTCAAAATGATTTACAAATCGAATTTGAACCAATAAAACATCTGAGCTTAGAATTTACAGCTTGGCTAAAGGTAATGACACAAGCAAGTATTAATCGTCGTTTTACTTCAGTAGCAGCAGCAATGGAGGAATTAGAAAATCCATTGGAAATAAATTTGATGCATTCTGATAAATTATCTATAAATGATTCAGAATTATTAGGGGCTAAAAGTTTTAAAAATAGCAATATAATCATTAAAAAATATGCAGAAAAGTTAGAAATTTTATTCCCAATGCGAGGAGTTAATTTCCGAAAGCCTTTAATACCAGCATATATAGTCATAGGGTTAATGCTGAGTATGTATACATATATGTTTGCTTCATTAATATGGTTTATGACTATAGCATTTTCACAATCTTTTATCTACATTTATGTACTCTTATTTATTATTTCTTTTATAATTCATAATAGCTTGACTTTCCTAACTCGCCTATTTGGAAAAACACGTATTATAATAGACGAGAAATATATGAGCATCGCTAAGGAGTTATTTGGTAACCAGACCTTGAGTTTTGCAGGGAAAGTAAAATTTAGAAAACAAGACATATTTAAGATAATTTCTACTGCTAAATATTACCAAATGACTAATTCACGTAAAGAAGAGGAGTTAATTGAAATTCCTCCTAATATAATTATCTGGGTCGGAACTACGCAGTATGATTTGAATAAATTTTTAAATAAAAAATTAACAGAAAATGAGCGCGATTGGATTGTAAGAGAACTTAGCAATTGGTTAAATATACCGATTACCGAAGATTAATAATAAATAATAACTATACCTCAAAACTCAAAACTCCAAATTTATAATCATGCTAGAAAATATCTTTAATTTGGCTTCGGGAGAATTGTTTCACGGTCGCTACCAAATTTTAAAAGAGTTGGGACGCAATGCAGGACGTAGAACTTTACTAGCGCAAGATTCACAAACTCAACAACGTGTAGTAATTAAAATTATCACATTTAATAAAAATTTTCGTTGGGAGGATTTAAAACTTTTTGAGCGAGAAGTTGAAACTCTGAAATCTCTCTCCCATCCAGCGATTCCCCACTATTTAGATTACTTTGATTTTGATACACCAAGTTTAAAAGGATTTGCATTAGTACAGAATTATATTGATGCAATATCTCTCCAAGAGTATATCAAAACAGGGCGAACTTTTAGCGAAAACGAAGTTAAACAGTTAGCAAAATCCTTACTTTCAGTATTGAGTTATTTACATTCTCACGAACCTCCTATAATCCACCGAGATATTAAACCCAGCAATATTTTACTTGCAAATCGCTCTGCTCATAATGTCGGAGATATTTATTTAGTCGATTTTGGTTCCGTACAAACTGCTACTCGTCAAAATGGAACAATAACAATAGTAGGGACTTATGGATATATGCCACCAGAGCAATTTGGTGGAAAAGCTTTCCCAGCTTCTGACCTTTATGGTTTAGGAGCGACGTTAATTTATTTAATAACAGGTACAGAACCAAGTAATTTACCACAAGAAGATTTACAAATTAAATTTGAAGAAATAGCAAATATTAGTCCAGAGTTTACAGCTTGGCTAAAATTAATTACACATCCTAGTCTAAAGGAGCGTTTTGAATCTACTGAAAAAGCACTCTTAACTCTTGAATCAGAAAATTTATTATCGAGTAAAACTGAATCCCTAGTAATTAAAAAGCCGTCTGGAAGCAATATTTTCTTGAGAGCAGATGAAGATTCGCTACAAATAGAAATTCCATATCGCAAAAAATTTACTGCAAATAACAATAATTCAGACTTAGAATTCCCTTTACTTTTAAGTATTCTCAAGTGGTTAAGATTTCCTGGAATATTTGGTTTCTGGACTATCTTTTTCTTGATGTTGGTAATTTTGGTCATATCAATTCTGTCAATTATAGCTCATTTTGCACATTGGACTGTTGCTGCATTTTTAGCTACTTCAGTTATGATTAATTGGATGCTTTCTGGTCAAAAAAATATGAAATTACCAGAATATATCATCATGAATAATAGAGAAGCAATCGATAAGCTCAAAGATATCAAGGAAATACATTCAATAAACGTAGATATAAATCAACATACTCTTGAGTTGAGCTTAACTTATCTCTCTACTTATGGTAATAGAAAACTGGCTACTTATTTGAAGTCATCAGTGGAAAATATTACTCAATTAACTTGCAAAAAAACAAGCTACAAATTCGTGGTTACTAAAAGTGAACAAAATATTAACTCTATAGAAAGACAAGAAGCACCTGCTATTTTATATCTTGGAGTGAAAGGTCACAAATATGGACTTGGAGATAGACTAACACAACCAGAACGCGATTGGTTAGCACAAGAAATCAGCGAATTTCTAGATATACCCATCAATTGGGAGTAGGGTTTTGAGTTAACATTACCAAACGTAGAGACTAAACATGTTTAGTCTTTACATCATGAGGGTTTGACAATTTATTCCTGCAAGATGCATTTAATCAGGTATTGTTGATTTATAGGAATTTTAACTCAAAATCAAAACTCAAAACTCCAACTTCCAAAAAATGTCCGATTTTTTGTATCGCTATCCAACCTTATACTCTGGTATCTTGCTAAAACGCTACAAACGTTTTTTTGCCGACGTTCAACTTGATTCCGGGGAAATTGTCACTGCACATTGTCCCAACACAGGTCCAATGACTGGGGTCTCAACTCTCTTGAGTCCAGTGTTGCTTTCTAAAAGCGATAGCGAGAAGCGTAAATTAGCATATACGTTAGAACTTATACAAGTAAATGATAATGAACCAACTTGGGTGGGAGTGAATACAGCTTTACCAAATCGAGTGGTTAAATTAGCACTACAAAAACATATTTTCCCAGAATTGACTGCATACAGCGAAATTAAAGGTGAGGTTCCCTACGGACATGATAAAAAAAGTCGTGTAGATTTTTTATTAACAGGATGTGATACAGAACGTCCTATTTATTTAGAAGTAAAAAATACAACTTGGTGTAACGGTAGACTCGCATTATTTCCTGACACCGAAACAACACGAGGACAAAAACATTTAAGGGAATTAATCGCTCTTTTACCTCAATTTCGTGCAGTGATGTTTTATTTTATTAACAGAGGTGATTGCGAGGAATTTTCACCAGGAGATATTACCGACCCTATATATGGAAAGTTATTGAGGGAAGCTGTTGCTATTGGTTTAGAAGTTTTACCTTGTCGTTTTGATGTGACCCCAGAAGGTATTCGTTATTTGGGTTTAGCAACTGTGAAGCTTTGACTGTGAAGCTTTGACTGTGAAGCTTTGGAAAGTATCACACGTCTGTCGCAATACCTTAAAAGCCTAGTCATGATAAAAACAATACCTTAAATATTGGGCTAGGCAAATGTATTTTAACTTCTTTATCAGTTCCGCTGTTGGCTTTGTCGTATTAATATTAGCAGCTTTCGGCTTATTGCAATGGTTTCATATACCTACGGGTAATTTTCTGGACTGGGTTATAGGTGGTGCTAGTTTTTGGTGGTTATTAGTAATTGTCACCGTACCTTGGAATATCCACTTTCAAGCAAAACAAGTGATTGCAGATGGTGAGCAGTCTCAAGAAAAGGGTATCGCAGTAGACGAGAAACAAATTCAATATGTGAAAATTTTAGCGAAACGTTCTTTTATTTTAGCAATTTCTCTGCATTTACTTTCAGCTATCGGACTTTATATTCTTGCAGTAACGGGTGTCAGTGCTGTTGGATATATTAGTTCTAGTGCTGCTTTATTACTCACAGGTTTACGACCAGCGATTAGTGCTTATGAGTATTTATCTGCAAGATTATCCACAATTAGCCAAGAATGGAAGTACCCCCGTGAAGATATCATGGAATTGCGTAACCGTTTTGATAGTTTAGAACAAGCTGTAAATATTTTATCAGAGCAGCTCAATCCTGAACAACCTTATTCGTTAGCTGCTAACCAACAACTATATATAGAAGAAACCCGTAAAGAGTCAGCACGTATTGCTGCAAATTTGGAAGAACTACGTGCCACTAATCAAACTGAACACGAACGTCTATCAAGAGAAGCACGTCAAGCGATTGCTCAGCTTTCTACGGATGGGCAATTTTTGGACAATGTACGGGAAATTATTCGCTTCTTTAAAACAGCTTAATTAGTTTTGGATTTTCAATTTTTGATTTCCAAAAATTAGCCAGGGATAGATAGCCAGGGAATAAATTCCCTGTCTAAAAGCTGAAGTCCTCTTCAGAGGACTGAATAATATATTAAATACAAATATTTTTATCAAATTAGGATGCATCCAAAAATCATATTCCTTATTATTAGTCCTCTTCAGAGGACTTTAGCTTTTAGACAGGGAATTTATTCCCTGGCTAATTTATGGCTAATTCCTAGCTAATTTATGACTAATTTCTAGCTAATTTATGGCTAATTCCTAGCTAATTTATGACTAATTTTTAGCTAATTTAAAATATCGCATACCACCACATTTAAACTTACCCCATCACTACTAAACTGCGACCAAAAATCTTCACCCAACCGTTGAACAGACCCATAATCACAACCATTAGCAAGATTCAAACCCAAAACCACACGAGCAGTATTGTGAGTTTTTTGAATTCCCGTCCAAGGTCTCACAAATATATCAAATTGCTGTTCTAATTGAATAACTAACCCAATAGTATAGCCTTCTAAAAGACCACAATATTTTTCGAGAGCTTCATCATCTTGACTTATTGCAGTTATCACCAAACAAATATTTGATTGCTCCCCAAAATTGACAGGTTCAAACAACGAATCCCAATCCATCTTACCAGTCAATATTTCCTGAGTCAGCATTGCACCTCGTGTAAATTCCTGACGCAATATTTTCGCAGTAGAGCGAGAAACATTACGAGCAGAATTTTGACAAGGTTCTATTGATGTAATAATTGGCAACCAATCTCGTGGTAATTTTGCTTTATATTGTTTCCCTGCTTCGCTAATAGCTATAGTTTGACTCCAATCATGTTCATTTAAAATTTGAAAAAAATGAGTAAGTAATTTCTCTAAATTATTGTCCAACTCTTCATAACAACTACAACTCCAAGCACTTAGTAAAGCCCAAGAAAAACCACCTATAAAACCCCAAGAATTACCATATATTTTGCGGCTTTTTGCCCAAGCTTTAACTGCTCTTAATAACCAGCGAAACGAATCAAAATTTACAGAAGATTTGCTAATTACATCTTTAATTAAATCCGCTTCCCAGCACCCAACAATCGCTTTACGACTAACAGGGTCAAAATCCGCAATATTACCCGATTCAGTCGAAACAGCATAAAGTAAATCCAAGGATATTCCCTCTAGCTTTAGTTGCAACACTGGAACTCTAGCGTCTAATATAACTTGAGCAATATCACAAAGTCCTTGTAAACGTTGTTGTACATTGAAAAGAAATGTTTCCCCAGACAAATAAGCAGGAATCAAACAAACAACATCCAAATCGCTTTCCGGACTTTGCACACCCAAACGTGCTGAACCCAATAAATTAAGAGACGGTTGAAAACTTAAACATTCAGCACAAGCTTGGGTAACTATTTCGATAACTGTTTCACGCTGAATTTTTTGCTCAGTCGTCAACTCCGGTTCCAAATTATTCACCACGTAATGTAGAGACGTTACATGTAACGTCTCTACAGGGGTGTTTCCAAGGGGTATGGTATATCTAACCTCAAAGGGTTGGTCACCTCGACGACTAATTAAGGCTACGGAGTCAACCGTAAAATTAATTGGATGCCATTGAGGTAACTGTATAATAGCTTCCTCTTTACTAGGAAATTGTCCAACACTGAGATGTGGTGTAAAACCTACTTCCGACTTGCGGCTTTGTTCATTACACTGAGGAAAAAGTTTTTGTAATAATGCTTGTAACTCATGCAACGCTGTTTCTGGTTCTGTAATGGGACGCAACCACACTGTGCTATTTTTACGGTGTGCAAATGTAGCAAATTCCTTCAGTGTCAATTTAAATGGTTCTAATTGAGCGAGTACTGGGTTAATTATTTCAACAGCTTCTGAAAAATATTCTTCTGGTACAAAGCCATATATTAAAGTTATATGAGGCATCCAACGCTGAAATTTACTATCAAAACGTCTGCGTATCGCTTGAATTGCACCAAAAGCTGACTCTGGTGGAATCAAAACTATTGCGCTTTGATAAATAGGTTTTACCGTACTTAAGTTTTCTAAAGCAGTCTTTGTTAATGTTTTTGTTGAGAATTGTGTTGTTGAAAATTCTACTATTGAAAATTCTAAAGTAGCACGCACTCCAAAATGGTCTGATGGATAGAGAACCTCTCCAGTACCCGGTATCGCTTCTTTCGCAAAAAACTCAATTAATTTTGGTGTCCAACTATGATTAGAACTGCGTAATAAAATGCGGTCGAAACGTGCTGGTTTACCGCTTAAGCTAATTAATGCTGCTAAAGGGTTAAGTTCGGTATCAAAGGTATAACCAGGTTCATAGGGATGTAACTTTTGCCAAACATCCACAAAACCACTAGACTTTAATATCTCCTGTTGTTCGTGACCTCTAATATTGAAATCTCCCACAATTAGACTATCTCCTGTTAGGGTTTGGAGATGTCCTAACACTACAGAAATTTGCTCCCTTCTTTTATTTACAGCATCTTGAGCACCATTACTAGGTAAATGTATAACTGCTACATGTAAAAATTGAGCGTTAATTTGCCATGTTCCAACTAATACGCGCTTGTGAGGTGAAAACTGATGTTCAACAAGAGTAAACGGTAAGCGTGACAATAGTAAATTACCATAAGGTTGAAGTGTCTCACCCGTTGGAGATTCGGAAATATAATAATTTTCAACCCAATCTTCAGATAAAAGTAAATTTAATAAAGCTGGTGTCGCTTCTTGAAGTGCGATAATATCAGCATCGCATTGACGTAAATTTTTAACAATTGCTGGTAATCGTTTTGCTGTATGAATTTTATCAGCTTCATGCATATCACACAGCACATTAAAAGTTGCGATTGTCAGCAAATTTAAATCTATATTTAAGTTTATATCTAATGCATTGTCAGCAATTTGCCAAACTTGGGAATTATAACGATAGACCGAACGCACTTTAAAAGTTGGTACTTTATCAAATTCTAAAATTACAGCATTTTCATTTACTGCTTCCGAAGTATCACTTTTCCAAGCACTATCAGGCAATTCACCGCTAGAAATTAAATCCAAATGCTGGTCACGGTCCCAAACAATCAAGCCAGAACAACGAATATAACGAATACGATGCCAAGGAATATCCCCATCTGTTGCCCATTGTACCAGAGGCTTTTCTCGCACACCAGATGAAGCCAAACGTTCTTGAAAACCAATGACAAAAGCACTGCTATTTAAGCGTGTATCCCAAATTATACGGTCATACACTTCGCGGCTAGTCGCCATTTTTTTCTTATCTGGCTTATCTTGAGACATGAGAGTTTGAGGATTTATATAATCCCCATTATAATCCGCAATTTTTCTCTTCGCATCCTCCGTGTTTCAATAGTTTAATTAACTACTTTAAATGTTTTATTTTATCGTTCTATCAATGCGTTTCCTAAACATTTGAGCTCGTTCCTGGTTAGGAATTTCTGCCACCAAAGTGTCTATCAACTCTTTTGGAGTCAAATTTGGATGCTCATCTAAAGCATCTCTAAGAATTACGCTCGCAAGTGGACCAATAAAACTAGCCAATTCTCGACGACACTGGTCTAAAAATTCTGGGTTGCTAATTGCAGGAAAATTATTTAAAGACTCTTGTGAATTTTGAAAATTACTTTCAAGGCTCAGTTTGACACTGTTTCTAAAATCTTCCGCTCTTTGTGCTTCTGGAATTGCTGCTGCTAAAACTTCAACAAATTCTTCTGGTTCGATATCTGGTGTCTTCTCCAAAGTATATTTTATTAAAGTCCCAGCAAAAGGTCCAACAGAACTAATCAATTGTTGCTGACAAAAATTTAAAAATTCTGCAGTGAGTGAGCCTTGTGATTCTGTATAAATTATAGTTGTTTTGTTATCATATTGAACTTTTTGCACTTGCTGTTCCTGAACTGGGATAGCTTGTCCTGTTTTCGATAACAACTTGTGTACTATACCACCAAAAAAACCTTGTGAATTTTGAGTTATTCTTTGAGGTTGTGAAGTTTGATTTTGTGAAGTTTGATTTTGTAAAATTTGATTTGCTTGAGCTTGATTTGCTTGAGCTTGATTTGCTTGTGAGTTTTGATTTTGTGAGTTAAGATTAAGTTGAGCAATAACCTCTGTGGCTGACTGGTAACGTTCTTTAGGTGATGCTGCTAGCATTTTATTCAGTATGGCAGCAAAAGAATCACTAACTTTAGTATATTTACGCCATTGCCAATTTAAAGAATCATCTATTAATAAATTTGGCATTCTCGCAGTCAAAAGAATAGCAACACTCACCCCCAAAGCATAAATATCGCTACAAGGGTAAGAATATCCTAAGCGCAATTGTTCCGGTGGAGAGTAACCAGCTTTTCCCACTACTGAACCACGAACTCCATAGCCATTATCAGGAGAATTTACAGACAAAATCTCTGTCATTTTCTCTTTAACTATCCCAAAATCAATCAATACTGGTTTTGTTTGCTTATTGGGTAGCATGATATTTTCTAACGAAATATCCCGGTGAATTATATTACTTTTGTGAATATACTCCAAGACAGGTAAAATATCTAGTAACCATGTTCTAGCTTCCGCTTCAGAAAATGGCTTACCCCCTTTAGAAAGACGTTCGTATAAAATTTGCGCGTAAGTTTTACCATCAATGAATTCTTGGACGATAAATAGCCTTTGACTATCCATCATCCAAGCCGAAAACCTAGGGATTTGCGGATGCTGGATTTGGTATAAAACTTTCGCTTCCCTCTCAAATAACTCCCTCGATTTATTGATAATCTCTTCTTTTGTCGTCGCTGGGACAAACTCTTTTAAAACACAGAGTTCATTAAAGCGCTGAGTATCTGCCGCTAAGTAGGTTCTGCCAAATCCCCCTTGACCTAGGACTTTGTTAATTATATAGCGACTATTTATTATTGTTCCTGGCTGAATTTCTGGAATCATGGCTTTATTCTGTTTTAGTTAGTTATTTAGTACTCTTTTTATATTTATAAGGCTACAAACAAAAAATTATGCAACATCTCCTAAGTAAATCTTAATTTAACATGAATATTCATATAAACCCTACTCTCTATGTGGTATGTCGGCTGAATAAGGGGTAAGACCTCTCGTTTAACTATTCCACTTCACTTATAACGATGAAGGATACCGACGCAAATGGCTTCGTTACATATGAATCTCCGCATTTTTATCACCATATTTATAAAATTTACTTTTAATAATTTATCGATACATTTTATACTAATCCATTACTATACTAGCTTATTAGTTATCAAATAGACCTTCAATATTTTGAAAATTTACATAATTAATAGTGGTATAATTTGTAATTGCCTATGTTTTTGTAAAAAATTTTAATACAATTAAAAATTAGTTTTTAGCCTAGTTCATAATCATTGTGCATAAAAAAAAAGACTAATGATACTTTTGAATGTACGACAACATCTGTAAGTTCCTCGCTGAAAATTTTCCCGCAAACTTTGCAACTTGGCTTGTGGGTCAACCAATCACGTTGACTGAGCTAAGTCCCAAAGAACTTTCGCTCGAACCAATTCGTGCAGACTCCATAATCTTGCTGCAATCAAACGAACTTATTCTGCACATGGAATTTCAGACTGACCCAGACCGTAAAATACCTTTTCGCATGGCAGATTACCGTTTGCGTGGATATCGGCGTTTTCCTCATAAACGAATGTACCAAGTTGTAATTTATTTACAACAGACAGATTCTGAACTAGTTCGGCAAGACATATTTACTTTAGAAGAAACTTATCACCGTTTCCAAGTCATTCGTATGTGGGAACAACCAACTGAAGTTTTTTTACAGACTCCGGGTTTACTCCCACTAGCCGTTCTTAGCAAAACTAGTAATCAAGCTAGAACTTTACAGGCAGTCGCAACCCAAATTGAAGCTATCACCGACAAAAATGTACAAAGTAATGTGGCAGCATCTACAGCCATTTTAGCTGGGTTAGTATTAGAAGAACAGGTAATTAAAAGTTTGTTGCGGAGAGATATTATGCGCGAGTCAGTCATTTATAAGTCAATTATAGAAGAAGGCCGAGAAGAAGGACGAGAAGAAGGCCGAGAAGAAGGCCGAGAAGAAGGAGTAAGACTTGTAGCTGTCAATCTGCTTAAAGATGGATTCTCTTTTGAAGTGATTGAAAAAGCAACTGGGTTAACGATACAACAAGTGCAACAATTGCAAGACGAAATAACGCAAACTGAAAATTAGGAGCAGTGAAACCCCTTGTAGAGACGTGACATGTCACGTCTCTACATATTTTGGTTTGGGTTTAGCGCTCCGCTCCACTGCGTGAACGTTCCTCAACCCAACCTACGAAATCTTGGTTTTTCAAATAAATTTTAATATAAATAACATCCTAAAAATAAGCTATTAAAAAATGTTAGCTAAAAAATTGGCAAAACTCTCAACAGTCAACAGTCAACAGTCAACAGACAGCCACCCCAATCAAAAATACAAAACTTCACATTCATAATCTTCGGGGGTTGGTTCTGTTTGCCAAACTAAGCCTTCTTTTGTATCACCCATTGCGACTTCAACATAAAGTCTTTCTACTGGTTTAGTTGCTTGAGCTTGATTACCGTGAAATGGCTGTAAATCTTCTGTCAAAAGTGTTAATTTTATTCCAACTGGAATCATTTCTCCTGCTGTTGCACTTCGTAACTCAAAACGCCAAACGTTATCTTGAATATTACCTTTTGGTTGCAAGCGCAATTCGTATTTTTTGCCCGCAATTGTTAATTTTCTTATCAACGTTGGTAATACGGATGTTTGCCCCGCTCCTCGTGCTCCTACTGCACTGGGTTGTAGTTCTACACTACCCCAACCAAATTGTTCTGCAAAGTCAGATACACCTGTTTGCATCCAATTTAAAATAGACCAGGACTCTTGCTTACCTTGGCGTTTTTCAAATAAACGTTGTCTCCAACCTCCGTGTTCTAGCAGCGCTCCCCACATCTGAAAAGGTACTGCCATACGAGGTGAAATTACAGTAGAATCACCCAGACGAGTTATAAGATTTTCTGCTTGCTGGACTGATAAATTTGGTAAAGGTGCTGTTTCTATCCGAGTTACTTCCTCTGGACATACTTGTTGTGCCATCCAGATAATGCTCACGTTAGAAATTAAGTCTTCCCCATTCACACAATAAACGCGATCGCTTGCATCAAAAGTGCTTCTGTTTTTTAATTGCTCGTGGGTTGCATATCCCCAAACGCGGATGCAGCCCTCTTCTAAGTTAACTTGTACAGCCAAATAATAATCAGCCGTCCAATTAGGAATATCTACCCATTCTTGAGGAACGCGCATTTCGCTCAAATCAAGTGTCTCAGTCGGAATTAATACTAGCCTTTTTTCCCCCAAGGAAATTCTTGTACCATTAACTACTTCCCAAACACTAGGTAAAGCAGCCAAATTGGGAGAAACAGTAGCATTAGAAGCATATTGCTCGCGCAACCAAGGTAAAAAAGCATTAAGACTTAAACGATTAAGATAAGCAGTCCAACGACGATTAGACGTGGAAAAAACTTGACTTTGCTGCCAACTTTTGTTCTGCTCGGTTTCGGGGATTTCTAACCACAAATGGTTAGAGTTAATAGAAGAAGTTAGTTTCCCTGAGTTAAATGTCATAGTTTTGCCTCCAACTGTGGTGAGGAAGGACTGTAATAAGCTTGTAACCACTCCTCTAAAACGGTGCTTATGTAACTTAGTACCGATGAGTTTAGAGAAATATGCATCGACTCCTTGCTCCAGTTAGCCAACTTTAGCAGTAAAGTATCCTTAGCTTTAGTCAATCGTCGAGAAACTGTGTACTGCTTAACATCCAACTGTTTTGCAATTTGCTGCTGAGTTAAACCCTGGCTATAGTAAATTTCTATTATTTTCCTTGCTTCCTCATCTAGTTCCTTCAAAGCGGCTATCAATACATCACTAACCTGAGATTGCTGTGACTTCCTATCAGCCAACTCTTCATCGTTTATCATTTCTGTCAACAGAGATTCTTGTTTCATCTCTGGGAGTATATCTTGAAATTCCCCACCAGAATCATCATCACCACCCCTAGGTGCATTTAGTGACGCCATATTAGGATAAAAATAGGAGCGTGCTGCTTTTGCACAAGCAACCAGCCATTTTTCCATGATTTCTCCATTGCATTCTGGTCCAGGTTGTGACAATTGAGTATGACGCTCAGAATTATAAAGTTGAGCAATTGATTGCCATACTGCATCATCTGGTCTGTTGAGTTTACGAGTACCAGTGTTTTGCTGGGGAGCATATATCGCTTGATAACACTTCCAAGCTAATACATAACGTTGAATGATTTCCACACTTAATCCAGCATTTTGTAAAGACTCTATCAACCGCTTTTGAGTCAATCTTCTTAGTAATCGCCAATTAGTACAAATGTCAACCTCATTTTGTTGACGTAACATTTCCTTGAGTTCGCTGCTAAAAATTGCACTCGCATAGTTTTTTAGGTTAAACCCCATCTGAGATTTAAAACCTTTTAAAACCTTATCAACACGAGTAATTGCCATTTGAAAGCAGTCGGACATCGTGTACTGGGTGGAAGAAAAACTCATCGCGGTTTTATTTGCGGTCCAATAACACACCTCTTGTAAATAAGCTGACAGGTGTCCTTTTGCAAGACTTTCTGGCTGAGTTTGCCATAATTTATGCCAATAACACACCCAAAAATTCTCGGAAGTCTCTGGTTCAGGGAGACGCGCCTGAGAATTAAGTATACTACGACGCAGCCTAGAATCGGTTGCCCAACCAATTACCCTATCCGCATCTAGCTGTAAGAATGTAGCAAATAGTTCAGTAATACCTTGACGAGAACGCATAAGTTAAAAAACCTAGGGAATGGGGAGTGGGGAATGGGGAATGGGGAGTGGGGAGTGGGGAGTGGGGAATAGGGAGTGGGGAATAGGGAATGGGGGAAAGAATTTTTATAAAGTATTTTGCATAATTACATGATGAGTAAGGCTACATACAAGGAAATAAACACTTTAGCTACTAACCTTTTTCCAGTTTATTACACTCAAGAATTTTAACAATACGATTCAGCTTTTAGTCCCAATTAAATTTAATTATGTTCATACACCTTAAAAAATCAATTTTTTCATTCCTGAGCAAGCAATCTCATTTCTAGATTTAGAAAGGCATTTGCTATCTTAATATACGTATAGGGTTCTCATACATTCTTTACGCAAAACAGTAGTGAGAATTTTGTAAATCATCCAAAAGATAGATATTTATATTCACACGTAGGATGGGTTAGGCGCAAGAAAATCTAGGCATGTATACTAAAAATATAATGCGCCGTAACCCATCATCATCTGCAATTACTGATGACAAAGCTTACAGCTAAATTGTATTAAATGCTTCCACATTAAAAATAACCGCAGTTAAGCATAGAATGATGGGTTACGGCGCATTTGGGTTATCGCATTTAACTGTGAGCTTTCGTGCGCCTAACCCATCCTACCTAATTGGGAGTTTAATTATGAAGTTTTGTAAAGAAGTGCGTAAGCTGATAAAAAAACAACTAGATACTATATATCTAGTCCAAAATCTTATATTATTTAACCTTTTGCTCGATAAGTAATTGTTCCGGTAAATTTTAGAGTTAAAGTAATAGTTATGGCTCCACTCGGTATAGGCTCCAGCGATTTAACAAGCATACTTAAAACAGGAGAAGCTAAACTTTGGGTATTATTGGTAGGTGTTAACGAATACCAAGATGCTAGTTTGCCTTCCTTACGTTTCCCTGCTGTTGACTGTCAAGGATTGGGAGAAGCTCTACAAAAAGCTACCCAAGGTTTTCCCAATAAAGAGGTTATTGTTCACAACGACTTTACAACACAACCCCCGACTCTAGAAACAGTGCGGGCAAGCTTAGAGGTAATTGTAGGACAAACCAAACCTCAGGACTCTGTTCTGTTATATTTTTCTGGGCACGGGATGGTAGAGCCAAATACCCAACAGGCTGTACTGTGCCTTAGTGATACAAATACAGACGACTTGCTAGGTACGGGGTTACCAATGCGAGATTTATTACATATATTAGGGAGTGGTGGCACTAACCAGCAATTACTTTGTTTAGATACCTGTCATAGTGGTGACCTAGGGTTGTTGGGAAATCGTGGTACATCAAGAAATGCAGGTAGCTCCAATACATTATTAAACCCAGCACCCCAGTTAATGGAAGTTTTGCGAGAACGCGCTGCTAAAAGTAAAGGTTTTTGTGCTTTGCTATCTTGCGACCAAGGACAACAGTCTTGGGAATTTCCAGAATTAGGACATGGAGTATTCACTTACTATTTAATGCGAGGACTGCTAGGAGAAGCCGCTGACCCTTATGGTTTAATTGAAGCAGATGGGTTGTACAAATATGTTTACCGCCAAACTTTAAAATATATTGATACAATAAATCATCAATTGCGCGTAATTAACCAGCAAAAACTAGCGCGTGGTGAAAATAAACTTCATCCAGAATATCCCTTACAAACACCCAAAAGAATCGTTGAAGGAGTAGGAGAATTAATTCTGGGATACAAACCGGAAAAAGAGGTGTCTCATAAATTACGACATGCGCTAATTGTTGATGGGTTAGCTAATCGTAATAACACTAGTAATTTGAGTCGTGTTCTTAATAGTGCCGGGGGTTTTGAGGTTAAATATTTTCCTCATAACGGTCAATCTTTGACAGAAGTGCGAAAAACTATTCAAGAGTTTTTACGTTGGAATAACGAACCCGAAACAAAATCTCCTTCTCATTTATCAGCGGTTAAAAATACACCAATTTCTTTATTATACTTACGCGGACATATAGAAGAAATAGAAGATGGAGAAGGCTGGTTTGTTTTAGATTCAAATGTACGTTTGAGTCGCTCTTGGTTAAGACAAGAATTACGTCGGTCTCAAAAATCTCAACAAATAATTATTTTAGATTGTCCAAAAGCTACGACTTTAGAAAACTGGATAGAAGATTTCCAAACTAGCACAGAACAAGGACAATGTATAATAGCCGCGGCTTCTAATGTAGATGAAACAGAACTATTTTCTCAAATAGTTTTGACAACTTTGGCGTCTGCAAACTCACAAGTTGGGTTACCAGTTGCTAAATGGATTTCTGAATTACAAAAAGTTTCACAGGCAAAAAATATCAGCCTTCAAACTTGGCTATCAGGTACACAAGCAGTCATTGATATTTTACCTGGTGGGATGAGTAAAATTTTCCACTCTCCACAGCAAAAAGAACAAGAAAAAGAAGTATCAGTTATAAAGGAAAACCCTGTACCTAAAATATCTTTAGTTCCTGAAGTAAAAGTAAATAAAACGCAACCTCCACTCAATTTCACCTTTGATTCAGAGGAGTATAATGAACTGCAACAGTTATTGAGGCAATACGTCGGACTAATTTCTCCTGCTATTTTGCAAAAAGCTTTACAAGAAACTACTAATAATCAAGAATTAGTCACAAATTTAGCTAATTATTTATTACCAGCACAAAAACCAATATTTGAACAACAAGCTAAGGCTATTTTTGAAAAAAAATCTGTAGCTTCCCCTAATAGTAAGTCAGTTAATTCATTTGCGAATGAGTCTTCAGTAATTAACGACACTAACTTTATTAATAAATGCGAGCGGGAGTTTGCTTATTTTGTTGGTCCTATTGCTAATTTTATGATTCAACAAATTTTGAAATCTCAACCACAAATTTCTTTATCCGAATTTGTGAAGAAATTAACAGAAAGAATTTCTGACCCCAAACAGGCTTCTGAATTTGAAAAAAAATTGCTGGGGAAATAAAATAACCCCCACCACCACATGAATAAAAGAACCCCACCCCCAACCCCCTCCCCGTTTACGGGGAGGGGGCTACGATTTATATAAAAAAGAAAAGGTAACTCAGATAAATTCCTTTTCCGATAATCGCATTTCCTTCGTAGCCCCCTCCCCGCGTGCGGGGAGGGGGTTGGGGGTGGGGTTCTTTATATTCACGTGCGGGGTTTCTATTATTTCGGATTATTGCTTAACATATTTAGAGCAATCTCCAAACTATATTTCATCCGATTAAAAGCCTCAGCCAAAGCACCAATCTCGTCCTTATCTTGTTTCCCAAAACTAGCATTCATATCACCAACACTAACTTGTTCTGCCACATGAGCGATACGTTTAATTCTTGCTAAGACGGCTTTTCTCAACAAAATATTCACCGTAATGATGATAGCCGTAAAAATTATCGCTAAAACTCCCAAGACCAGAAAGGTAGCCCTATGAGCATTTGCAAAAATTTGTTCAGCTGGTACATAAATGATTTGAGTAGCGACAATATCATTCAGCTTCCAACCAAAACCATTTTGACTTCCATAGGTCGCTAATTGGCTTTTTGGAGCTTCAGCAGGGGTACTATGGCAACGCAAACAAGTGGCATCTTCTATTTTAAAAGGTCGAGCACTATAAAATAGGTCTTCTCCTGAGATTGTGCGGAAGCCTGATACACTCGTTAACCCTGCTTCTTTACGAAATCGTTGAACAATTTGACTTTCAAATGCGTCTGCTTTGTCTCGTAAATTGGTGGGATTTAGTGTAGCGTCTTTATAAAGAAAATTGCCAAATTGTTTGTTTTTGCGTAAAATTTCAAAAACTTCCCGCGTTGCATATGTTGGTATAGATTCTGCAATAAATTGCTCACCAGCTTCTGCTTTTGGTAATAACAGTGGTTGTATGCGGTCGTTAGTATACTTTCTCACAGAATTGGCAACTTGCATCAAAGTTAGCGCCTTAGTGGTCACCTCATTCTCTGCTTTTGTTTGCATTACGTTTGATAAGGCTGTACCACTAATTAAGATGCCGCCAATAAAAACTATTATTAAGATGATATTTACTTTAGTTCCTATTTTCATAGCTTTGTTTTCTGAGTTATTATTTTATATGACTAACTTACAACAAAAATTATGCTTCACATTCAGTCACTATAAATCAAAATGTTAAGTTAATGTATCAAAACTGATTTATTTATATCTTACACTCCAAAATATCATAAAATAACGGTATTTTAATATTAAATAATCATTAAAATTTTCCATTTATGTAATTGAATATGTCATTAAAAATTTCTCGACGCTTATTTATTTTGCAAATGTTGCTCACCATTGCAGCCTGTCAAAGCCATAAAAAACCAATTCCAGAACTAGAGTTAGTAATTGGAACTGTTAGTTATGGAGAAGAACAAGAAACTCTAAATAAATTATCTCGTCTACGCGATTATTTGGGTCAAAAAACTGGGTCATTGATTCAAGTTGAACCAGTTTTTAATGAAAATATAGCGATAGAGCGTATAAAAAGGGGTTCTTGGTCATTGGTATTTGCTACTCCCGGTTTAGCTGCAATTGCTATTTCTAACTATAAATATATCCCAATATTACCTTTAGGTATAGAAGTTAATTCACGCTCTGTATTAATTGTTAGAAAAGACAGTTCTCTCCAAAAAATCAAAGATTTACAGGGTAAAGCAGTTGCTCTGGGTCTACCTGGCTCTGCTGCTGGCTATTACGTCCCTCTTTTTAATCTTCATGGATTAACATTAGCTGAAATCCTATTTGCTCCCACACCTAAAAATGTACTGACAATGGTGGCACAAAAAAAAGTTGCTGCTGGTGCTGTTTCGCTGGAAGAGTTTAATGTACATCGTAATAGCTTTAATAATACACAATTTAGAATCTTATTTACCGACCCTCAAATTCTTCCACCGGGTTCAGTCTTAATTAGGCCAGATATAGACGTTACTCGTCGTCAATTGATTCGTGATTACATGAAAGATGCCCCTCTTGCTTTAATTCAAGACCTTAACTATGTACCGAATGGAGAAATACCCGATTATAAATACATGATTTCTGTGGTCAAAAAGGTAGCTCCTATTACTAAAAAAATCAACTCTAAACCCGCTCGATTATTTTAGTGCGGAAACATCATTAAACAATAACCAATAACCAATTACCATTGTTTATTTATTTACTGTTGCCAGACACTCAATTTCTACCCGTGCATTCAAAGCTAAACCGTTCGCTGCTAAAGCGCTGCGTGCGGGTAATCTATCTTTAGAAAAGTAGGTGATATAAACCTCATTCACTGCACCCCATTCCTTCATATCCGCTAGCATTACCTTACATTTTACAACCTGATTAAGTGATGAACCATATCTTTCAAGAATACGTTTCATATTCTCCATAGTTTGTTTTGTTTCTGCTTTAACTCCTCCAGAAACAAGCTGTTTTTGACCCGGAATGTTTCCCAACACTCCCGAAAGGTAAAGCATATTACCTACAAGCACTGCTTCTGAAAAAGGAAGATTTAAAGAAGTCGTTTCGTCAGAAGTGAGATATTCTACAGAATCAGAAGGAGAAGTCATTTGCTGTTTAGTTTGGTTAATTTTTGGCGAAATTATTATCTGCTTAACTGATTGTTTTGCTTGAATGCTATTCGTTAAAGTTGCACCTAGTAAAGCGAGAGTAATTGATGACAACAATAATTTCATTTTTTTCATTTTTTCATTACAATCAAATTATTCTCAAAAATTTGAACCCCCTTTGATTTGTCTTAAACCATTTCTTCCCCCAAACCCTCAGGCTCTCCCTTAAAGAGCCACATTGACAAAACTAATGATAACCAGCCTAAATTAAATAGATGTCACTCAATTTGACTTATGCAGTTATCAGAGCAGCAGAAGATTTTTTGGCTCTGGTAGTTGCCAAAGGTAATTTACCACGACCAAAATATTCAGCCAAGGGAGCGATTTCCTGCATTAGCTCCACAAATTGCTCAGGGGTGAGAGACTGAGGACCATCTGACAGTGCTTTCTTCGGGTTGGGGTGAACCTCAATCATCAAGGAATCTGTGCCAGATGCAATAGCTGCTTTTGTCATTGTTGGTACATATTCGGAGTAACCAGTAGCATGGCTGGGGTCAATCATGATTGGCAAATGAGTCAGATTACGTAATACAGGAACTACAGATAAATCAAGAGTATTTCTTGTATATTGTTTGTCGAAACTGCGAATTCCGCGTTCGCATAAAATCACGTTGGGATTACCAGATGCCAAAATATACTCGGCTGCCATCAACCATTCTTCAATCGTAGCAGACAACCCCCGCTTGAGCAGAATTGGTTTGCCTGTAGCGCCGGCTTTCTTAAGTAAAGAGAAATTTTGCATATTGCGGGCACCAATTTGCACCACATCAGCAATTTCGGCAACCATTACCAAGTCAGATGTATCCATCACTTCTGTGATAATTCCTAAACCAGTAGCTTCGCGGGCTTTTGCTAGCAAATGTAGGGCACTTTCTCCATGTCCCTGGAAAGCATAAGGTGAGGAACGAGGTTTGTAGGCTCCTCCTCTGATAAATTGTGCGCCTGTAGCCTTTACTAACTGCGCCGTTTCTACAATCATCTCTTCATTTTCAACAGAACAGGGTCCGGCTACTATAACTAAAGGATGGCTTTTACCAAAAGTAACATCTCCATTAGGTGTTGGTACAACAACCTCACTATATTCCCCATTACGAAATTCTAAACTTGCCCGTTTAAAGGGATTCTTCACTCTTAGGACTTGTTCAATAAAAGGACTTAGTTGTTGAACTTGTTCCAGATTTATGGCCGCAGTGTCACCCACTAAACCAATCACAACTTTGTTATTACTCTCAATTGTTTCTGGTGTGAGACCCCAACTACGGAACTCTTGGATTAATGTCTCAATTTCTGTTGATGGAGTATAGGTTTTCATTATTACAATCATTTTCTTTTCCTCAGTAAGTACTTTTGCTTACAAGTAGTATTTTAGTTCGCCTTAAATTGAGCGTTTTGGGAGAGTTTTTTGTCCTCTAAATTTATATAAGGGTAAGGAGCAATGAATTATGCAAAACTAACTTTTTGCGGGATGCTAATCACCAGTTGTTAACCCCCTCGTGACCCAATACTGCCTAGGTTTTGGATATTCGTAGGTTGGGTTGAGGCTTTGCGTATCCGAAGCGGACGCTACGCGTTCACGCAGTGGAGCGGAGCGCTAAACCCAACAAAGGCTGCAAATGTTGGGTTTCGTCCCTCAACCCAACCTACAAGAATCCAAAAACTACGCAGTATTGCATATTATCCGACCAATTTGCATAAACCAAAATTCCTCACCCCTAAGAAAGAATATGAGCGAACGAGAGGCTGAAACACAATCCTCAAAACACTTTCGCTCCACGACATCATCATTTATTATTCCACTACTAACACTTACTTTAAGAGGTATCGAATCATGGACACCAAATTTATGCTGGAAATGGCTCAATTCGCAAACAAAGAACAAGGCAAAAAAATCACAATATTAGGTGCGGGAATTGCTGGGTTAGTTGCAGCCTACGAACTAGAGAAAATGGGACATTCAGTCGAAATTATCGAAGCAAGTCCCCGCGTTGGTGGTAGAGTTTGGACACATCGGTTTGGCGACCAAGCAGACGCACCCTATGCAGAGTTGGGAGCAATGCGTATCCCCAGTTCTCACCAACATACCTTACACTACGTCAAAAAGATGGGATTAAGCGACAAACTTTGCAAATTCGTCACAGTATTTGAAGAAGAAAACGCTTTTATGAACATGTCCGGAAATATCTTCCGCATGAAAGACGCAGCCAATTTCTTTAACTCTCGCTACCCAGAAATCTTTAACAACGACAAATATAGTCCACAAACAAAATTATTTGCAGCCTGGTTAAAAACCATCGTTAACACCATTTCCCCCGGTAGCTTACGCGATAGCCTAGACGAAGATTTACGTACTCACTTAATGGATGAATTAGAAAGATTAGATTTAACACCTTATTTTAACGCAAACGCTGAAACAATCAATTTACAAGCATTTGTTCAAGAAAATCCTGGTTTCCGCGCTCGTTGTAGCAAAGCATTAGACATGTTCTTAACTGATATCGTAGTTGAAACCAGTGACGATTTGTTACAAATTAAAGGTGGAACACAACTTTTAATCGACCGCTTGGTACAATCCATCAAAGCTCCCATCACCTGCAATCAACCAGTAGTCGCTATCCGCGTCAGACCTAATTATACAGAAATTGACTACTTAGAAAACGGAGTAAAACAAACCCGTCGCTGCGACTACGTACTCTGCACAATTCCTTTCTCCGTAATGCGAAAAATGGAATTAGAAGGATTCGACGCAAGAAAAATCGATTCCATCAACAACACCGTATATTGCCCAGCAACAAAAGTCGCTTTCCACACTAAAGAAAACTTCTGGGCTGAACAAGGAATTAGAGGTGGTGCATCTTTTAGCGGTGCTGGTGTGCGTCAAACTTACTACCCTAGTGTTAAATTTAACCCAGAACGTGGTAGCGTTATGTTAGCAAGCTATACAATTGGCGATGACGCAGACCGTTTAGGTAATATGTCTGAGCAAGAGCGCCACACTTATGTCCAAAATGTTGTCGGTAACGTTCACCCCGAACTACAACAAGCTGGTATGATTCAAGACGTTGCATCAATCGCTTGGGGTAATTATGAATGGAGCGCAGGTGGTTGCACCGTACATTGGGACGAAGAAAATCATACTACCAACTATTTAGAAGCCGCTAGACCTCAAAATACTTTATTCTTCGCTGGAGAACATTGCTCTAAATACCCCGCTTGGTTACAAGGTTCTATCGAGTCTACTCTAGAAGCCGTCTACGATATCGTATCTCACGAAAATGCTTGTGTTCCTGCTACTACCTACTCCTTCAGCAAAAAACAAAATGCAACACTCACCCAAAGAAATCAAAATCGCCAACTTGCAAGCGTCGCTTAAATCTATCTACTTGTCCCTGATTATCGTAAAATATTGAGAGAAGAAACCTGAAAATAGTAACAATATTTTAGCGACTCTATTAATAATTATTAAACAATGTATATTGGTATTATATAGTTTGAATTTTGATGATTCCTGAAGTGAATATAAAAATATGAGTGGACTCTTTCAAAATTTAGACATAATAGTCAAATTACAGCTATTGGAAGGTAAATAAAACACTTCTTAATCTCACGCAAAGGCGCAAAGACGCAAAGAAGAGTATTTTAAGTGTGGTCTAAATACATGAAAACTGCTGTAACATCGCGATTGCTACTTCTAACTTTTAACTCCTGACTTCAATATGAGTATTCTAAATTTCCCCCGTTTACATTTCCAAGGTTTTGCTCGTATCCACGCTCCTACAGGACATAAAAACGGTTTAGTGGATGTAGGAAGTAACACTGTATATATGGACGGTAAACCCTTTGATATCAGTCGTCCCACATCCGAATACCACGAATATCTCCATAATTTAGGACCCCGCTTTAACAGCGAAGGACAATTGGATGAAAATGGTGCTTTGAGTATGGCAATGGGGTGGGATTTTGGCGGTAATGGTCACTTTTTGATTGAAGCACAAATCGTCAGCACCCAACGCCAATTTGGAGAAGTTGACCAAAAAGACCCGGTGGTGGGAAGCAGTGTAGATTTGTGGGGTCATTATAACGAATACGTGAAAACTAGTTTTAACCGTGCTCGTTTTTTTGAATCTGACCCTGCTTCTAACTGGACTAATACTATTATGTTGGGTCAGTTAACCTTTGGGAGACGGGGTGGTTCCCATGAAGTACCAAATATGCTCTCCGCTCCCATTAATGGAATGCAGTTAGCACGCTGGCAAAATTTTAACTATATTCGCGATTTACCAGAGCATTGTCTTAACCCTGAGTTCCAAAAATCTGCTGTCTATCAGTTTGCAATTCCCAAAGACGCTGAAGATTTTCTTTGGGGTGAGGAAGTCGCTCAATCACCAACGGTGTTGATGCTCAAAGAAGCGATGATTCGCGATGATGTGTTGGGGTTAGTGGTACAGTTTAGCATTAGCAATATGTCTACACCCACTCAAACAGATTCAGCAACCTTCTGGAATTTACACGGAACAATTGGGTTGTGGTGCAAAGACGAATTAGCGACATATCCTGCAGGAAGATTGTTAAGTAGAGACGTGATTCATCACGTCTTTACCAATCAAGAAGATAAACTACTATCTAATTTAACGTTACAAATTACAAACCAAGGCGTCAGTTTAAATATGATAACAGCCGTTCCTTATGTGGGACGTGCTGCTAAACCGGGACCTGGGCCTGCTCATGGAATCGGTTCTAAGCTTGACCTTGGTGATTTGGAATTACGTACCGTTGAAAGTCAAAGTTTGGTTGCCAAAATACCAAAAGAAGCATATCAAAAAGAAGCGCATTTTTTAACCAGTGGGATTGTCGATGTTCCATTAGCATCTGATTTAGAAAATATAAAGAATGAGATAGAAACGCAAGGTTTATGCATTATTGGAACAATTCCTGATGGACAGCGTAAAATTCTGTTACAAGAACAAGAAATCAATCTTCAGACAGATGAAGCATGTTTATTTTTAGAATATCCCAATCACAAGACAGGTGAAGACTATGCGCTTGAAGTAGAAGTACGCTCTTTTGTACGTGGTATTCCCACATCCATTGAGTCTGTTTACCTGCGTCAATTCTATAATCCAAGAGCATTTCCACAATTAAACGGCAAATTTCCAGAAGAAATGGAAATTGTTCACATAAAACCGGGAAAACGAGAAGAACCGGGAGACTTTACCACAAATTGTCAATTCAGAACAAATTCTCAAGGACGTGCTTGGGTAACTTTGCGAGGTGCGACCTCCGGAACTGCGAAGATATTGTTAACTGAAAAAACTGATGAATTGCCGCTTGGTGCAGAAATCGCCTACGATAATGACGATAAATTAGGCTTTTGGTCAGGTGCTGGCTTTTTTGCTGTGCGTGTAATGAGCAATGATTGGGATTTAGACAAAATTCCCGATAAAGATGTTAATTTCGACCTCATTTATAAACACATCTTGGCTTACTACGAATTGAGCTTCTCGTTTATGAAAGCCGATGTGTTTAGTCTTGCTGACCAGTGTAAGGTAGAAACTTACTCCCGATTAATGTGGCAAATGTCCGACCCGAAAAATAAATATAAAACTTACTATATGCCACCTAGTCGCGATATGTCGCTACCAAAAACAACTTTATTACGGAAATTTCTCCAAAATCAGCAAAAAGTTGGTTACGTTCCCGAAGTTATCCCCGAACCAAAACAAATGCAACGCACCATTCAAACTCGGGAAGAATTAGTCACAGCTTTGAAACAAGCTGCCGAACTGGAAGTTGCTGTCATGTTGCAATATATCTATGCTGGATACTCAATCCCCAATTACGTCACAGGAGAAGAATACGTTCGTCGTGGTTTATGGACTCAAGAGCAGTTACAGCTAGCTTGCGGTGATGGTAAAGAAGTCAGAAATTATGGAATGCGAGGAGTCTTGTTAGAAGTATCTCGCGAAGAAATGATTCACTTTTTGATGGTTAATAATATATTAATGGCAATTGGTGAACCTTTTTATCCAGCAATACCCAATTTTGATTCTCTCAATAAACGTTTCCCTATTGATGTCGATTTCGCACTAGAGCCTGTTAATACAATATCTCTAGAACGTTTCAAACGTCTAGAAATGCCTGATTTTTTGGAAACAAATCTTAACAACGAATCAAAATATAAAGACATTAATGTTGACAAATTGCACGGTTATAGTTCCTTAAGCGAATTATATTGCCAGATTCGCGAAGGTTTGAAGAATATTCCCGATTTATTTGTCGTCAAAAAAGGCCGTACTGGTGGAGAACATCGTTTATTTATTCGCGATGACTTTAATAAAGTTCACCCAGATTATCAACTTCAAGTAGATGACCTCAAGAGCGCACTTTTCGCTGTTGATTTTATTATCGAACAAGGGGAAGGGTGTCACGAAAAATCACCCAAATTTGAACGTTCACACTATCAACAATTCTGTCGTTTGGCAGATGCGTTGAGCAAAGAAAACTTTGATAGTGTTTATTGGACTCCTTCTTACCCAGCTTTACGCAATCCTTCTTTACATAATAAAGACTACAGCACAAATATGGTGACTGTACCGCAAACTAGATTGGTGATGGAAATATTTAACGAAACTTATTTCCTGATGATGCAGTTGATGGTACAACATTTTGGTTGTATGCCAAATGGAAGTTTACGACGCTCGAAGTTAATGAACGCGGGTATTGATGTGATGACGGGGATGATGCGTCCTCTAGGAGAACTGTTAATGAGTTTGCCTTCTGGTAAACACGGTAAAACTGCTGGTCCATCATTTGAAATCGAAACTCCTATTTATATTCCCGCAGTTGATGTGGCAATGACAACTATATCACGACGCTTTGAACGACTCGCAGATAAAGCTAGAGAGTGCGAAGCAATTCATAGTACCGTCTGTGAAATGTTTGAGTTTTACACCAAATTCTTTGAAGACCTAGCTAAGAATCCTCAATTGACTTCGTAGGGGAGTGGGGAGTGGGGAAATGGGGAGTGGGGAGTGGGGAGTGGGGAATGGGGGATTAATTCGTTTGCTTTTGAGAAATTATGAAGAAAAAATGATGAAGGAAAAAATCATAAAGGAAAAATGGTAAAGAGTAAATCATAAAGGAAAAATAACAAATGGCAAACACACAAGTATTAATAATTGGTGGTGGTCCTGTTGGGTTAGCGATGGCTGTGGAACTATGCTATCAGGGAATAGATTGTATTTTATTAGAACAAACTGATGGTGAGGTGGCTGACCCGAAGGTAAGTACGGTTGGACTGCGTTCTATGGAATATTGCCGCAGGTGGGGTATTTCTCAGCAAATACGCGATGCTGGTTGGCCCGTTGACCATACTTTAGACGTTGCTTGGGTTACATCTGTTGGGGGGCATGAAATCTATCGAGTACCTAATCCTAGCTATCGCGATCGCACTTTACCTGACTACACACCAGAGATGGAACAGGTATGTCCGCAAAACTGGTTTGCTCCGGTGTTCCAGAATTTCTTAGGAGAATACCCAGAGGGAGTAATTCGCTTTTTGTCTCGCTTAGATAGTTTTGAGCAGACGAACGAAGGTATAACAGCTCAAATAACAAATTTAGAAAATAACACCACAGAAACAATTCAAGCTCAATACATGATAGCCTCCGATGGTGCTCGCAGTGCGGTGCGTAAAGCTTGTGGGGTTGAAGCTCAGACATTTCACCAGACCCAAACCTTCCAAAGCGTCGTGTTTAAAGCACCGGAATTAGGGACTCAGATGGGAAAAAACCACGCGATGGTCTATTTTCTGGTCAATCCAATTATCCAAGAACCACTACGAGCGGTTGACGGAGACTCGCTTTATCGCCTAATTTTAAAACCTCAAGAGGATGGAACAGTACGTGATGCTATAGAAGCTATTCGTGCAGCAATATCTATTGATACACCCTTTGAAATAGTCTCTAATATCCCTTGGCGTTTGACCCACCGTGTCGCAGAACATTTCCGCAAAGGGAATATATTTTTCGTCGGTGACTGCGCTCATACACTTTCACCTTCTGGTGGTTTTGGTATGAATACAGGAATAGGTGATGCAGTTGACCTTGGTTGGAAACTAGCCGCGACTATTAAAGGTTGGGGTGGTGATAGCCTACTTGATACCTATGAAACCGAACGACGACCAATAGCGGTGCGAAACTTAGAAGAAGCGAACGCTAATTTACAACGCACGCAAAAACGTGCCATCCCCGAAGCAATTACTAGTGACTCTCCCCAAGGTGAAGCAATTCGCCGCGAAATGGCAACAGGGATGGAACGCAGTGGTGTTAAACGGGAATTTGATGCACCGGGAGTACATTTTGGCTTTCGCTATGAATCTTCTGCTATTATCCCCGATGGTACAACCCCCAATGATGACCCCTTTGAGTGGAAGCAAAGCAGTTACCCTGGTTGTCGTGCTCCTCATGCTTGGTTATCACCTGGTCAATCTACTTTAGATTTATTTGGTCGTGGATTTGTGCTGATGTGTTTTGACTCGACACCGAAAACCGAAAAATTCGAGCAAACTTGTCAGGAAAAAGGAGTTCCTCTGACAATTCAACAGGTAAATAATCCAGAAATTGCTCAACTTTACGAGCGTAAATATGTTTTAGTCCGACCCGATGGACATGTCGCTTGGAGAGATGACGCATTACCAAAAGATGTAGATATATTAATTGATTGCATTCGCGGAGAGAAATTACTGCATAAGACCTCTTTGTTGGCCACTAGTTAGATAAAGAGTAGAAAAATATCCACTCCAACCGTACCGCTATGAAGCTTTATTACGCTCCGGCCTCATCCTACTCCCAACGAGTTTTAATTGCGCTCTATGAAAAAAATGCAAATTTTATACCTCTGGAGGTGAATTTATTTGACCCAAAAGAGCGCGAGCAATATATGCATATTAACCCTTTTGGCAAAGTTCCAACATTGGTGACAGATGAAAATCAAGTATTATTTGAAGCTTGTATCATCATCGAATACTTAGACAAAAACTTTGCGAATAAGCCTGTTTTAATTCCTGTTGAAGCTGATTTATCCCTAGAAGTACGGTTGCTGGAACGGATGGTTGATATATATGTAAACACCGGACGTGAAGCATTATTTGCTGATAGTCAACGTCTGGAGTCGGAGCGGGGAGGTAAAGAAGTTGTCAAAGCAAAACGCTTAATGGAAACAGCACTCACTTTATTTGACGAGCGACTCAAAACACGTACTTGGCTCTTGGGTGAACAATTTTCCCTAGTTGACTGTGCAGCAGCACCCACCCTTAATTATTTGCGTATGCTCTATGACTATAACCACTTTTCTCACTTGACAAATTATATCCAACGTTTAGAGTCAAGACCTTCTGTAGCTAAAGTTTTCAACTCTGGACGCGACCAAATGACACGTATGTTGTCAGTACTTAAGTATCCTTTGGAATTAGGTGTTACGAGTTAGGGCAATACAGCTAGGTTAAGAATAATTATAGAGTTTCCGCAATTAAGTTTTTCCACATTTAATCTACATACCAAGGGCGGTTCGGGATGCCCACCCCACAAGAGTTAGATAAATTTAAATTATGTAGTTTAAATGTGTTTTAGCTTATCAATGACTAATGATTAATGACCAATTACCAATCACCAATTACCAATTACCAATTACCAATTACCAATCACCAATTACCAATTACCAATTACCAATTACCAATTACCAATTACCAATTACCAATTACCAATTACCAATTACCAATTACCAATTACCAATTACCAAGGATTTTTGAAACATGACAACTTCAACAATTGAAAGATTAAACCCGTTTGTAAAAGAAGTAATTTCTGACCCATATACAGTTTACCGTCGCTATCGAGAGCTAGACCCAGTGCATTGGGGTGTTTCTTCCAACCCTAATTTAGAGGGAGCTTGGTATGTTTTTCGTTATGAAGATGTGATGCGAGTGATGGAAGACCGCTCTTTTGGTCGCGAGTTTGTTAAGCGAGATGATGTGGAAACAACTCCTGTACCAACAGCTTATAATGCTTTCCTAACAATGGTAAGTAAATGGATTGTTTTCCGGGAACCACCCGACCACACCCGCTTGAAATCTTTGGTAAGTAAGGCATTTACTCCCAGGATTGTAGAAAATCTGCGTCCAGTTGTTTACCAAATTGCCGACCGTTTGCTTGACCAAGTTCACCTTCGTGGGGAGATGGATTTGGTAGAAGAGTATGCTTTTCCCTTACCAATTATGGTAATTGCTGTCATGCTGGGTGCAGACCCAGAAGACCGTGGTTTATTCCGTGAATGGGCTTTAGCTTTGCAACATGCGAGTGCTTCCCGTTTAAAACCACCACCAGAAGTTTACGAAAATGCGGAAAAAGCCAGTCAAGAATTTGTCGATTATTTTAAACCGATAATTAAAGACCGACGCGCTAACCCTCGTGAAGATTTGATTTCTAATTTAGTTAAAGCGGCTGATGAAGGGGACAAGTTAAGCGATGAAGAAATCGTTGCAACTTGTACCCACCTGCTGACAGCAGGACACGAAACCACTGTTAATTTAATAGCCAAGGGAACACTAGCTTTACTAAATCATCCAGAAGCATTTAAATTATTGCGCTCGCACCCGGAATATATGCCGAATGCGATTGAAGAAATTATTCGCTACGACACTCCCATTCAGATGATAACTCGCTGGTGTTATGCTGATACAGAAATTGGTGGTCAGCTAATTAAGCGTGGAGATAGTGTAGGAATAATGCTTGGTTCTGCAAATAGAGACCCCGCACGTTTTAAAAATCCCGAAGTATTTGATGTTCAGCGTGAAGATACAAAACACTGCGGTTTTGGTGGTGGTATTCACTACTGTCTTGGTTCAACTTTAGCCCGTGCTGAAGGTCAAATTGCTTTAAATGTTTTACTGAATAGATTACCAGAACTAAGTTTAGCCGAAGAAAATATTGAATGGGCAAATAACATTATTTTCCACGGACCAAATCGCCTGAAAGTAAATTTTAAAAAACCAGTAATGGTGTGATTGATTTGTTCATGTTAATTTGTTCATCTTATATGGTGGGCAGTGCCCACCTTACTCGCAACAATGAATGTAATCAAAGGTTTAACTAAAGCTATTCTCTACGTCAAAGATATAGATACACAAACCGATTTTTACCGCGACAAATTGGGTTTAACAGTCAAAACTCGAAAGAACATCGAGGGACGTAGTGATAAACAATGGGTAGAGTTTGATACTGGCGAATGTACTTTAATATTACACGGTAATTTAGAAACGCAATTTGGTAAAGATAGACCTAAGCTAGCGTTTCATGTTGATGATTTTGAAAATGCATATCAGACTTTAACTGAAAACGGTGTAAAACTTAGCCCTATTCGCTCCCCTTCCCCCGGTCTAAAAATTGCAGAAGGTGCTGACCCAGAAGGTAATCCTTTTACTATTGATTGCGAAAATTAAACTATAAAACAACCAATTACCAGTTACCAATTACCAATTACCAATGACCAATGACCAATGACTATGCAACAACCAACATATAGCAAAGAAATTTGTCCTCATTTAGGAGGAGAATTTCAACCTTTTATTAATCCACAGCTTGATAACCCCTATGAATTTTATCAGCGTGCGAGAAAAGAAGAACCATTATTTTTTAGTCCCTTGTTAAACGGCTATGTTCTTACTCGTTATGATGATATTCTAGCCATACTAAAAGACCCCATACGCTTTTCTTCCAAAGATACCTTGAGTCCGATTGTTGAATTTACTCCTGAGGTGTTTGAAGTCTTGCGTCAAGGTTTTCCCTTAGTGCGGGATTTAGTTGATAGCGATGGGGAAGAACATAAACGCTTACGCGCTCCTTTTATGAAAGTTTTTGCACCGGAGCGGCTTGCCTTTATGGAAGATTCTATCCAAACTATTGCTAATAGATTGGTGGATAGTTTTATTAATGATGGTAGTACGGATATCATATCGAAATTTGCCTATCCATTACCTCTAGAAGCCATCCTTACTATGTACGGTATTGCATTAGATAGGATGACAGAGATTAAAAAATGGTGCTACGATATGAATGCTTTGATTTCGTCACCACTTACACCCGAAGAGCAAGTGGAATGTGCTAGCAGCATGGTCGCTATGCAACATTATGTTGCTGGTTTGATTACAGAACGACGCAATAAACCCTGCGGTGATTTGATTAGCGAAGTTGTCACCTCTGACCTAAATATGGCAGAATTGGTGAGAATTTTGGTGGGATTAATACAAGCCGGACATAAAACTAGCTCTCACTTGATTGGGAATGCTTTGAAATATCTTTTAGAGCGTCCTCAATTGTGGCAAAAAGTTTGTGACGATACATCATTAATACCTATTGCTATCGAAGAAGTACTTAGGTACGATGCTCCCATACCAGCGATGAGCCGTACAACAACCGAAGATGTGGAACTTTTGGGAATAAAATTACCGAAAGACACTCGTATATTTTTGATGTACAGTTCTGCAAACCGCGACGAAACTAGATACCCCAATGCTGAAGAATTTGATATTGGACGTTTCCAAGAAAATCCAGCTAACCATTTAGCATTTGGTCACGGTGTACATCACTGTATAGGTTCTAATTTAGCTCGTCGGGAAGCACGAATCGCTCTCTCAGTATTGTCTCAAAAATTGCCAAATCTCCGACTTTGCTCTAATCAACAATTCACCCATATTCCGACAATGGTATTTCGAGGGTTTACAGAGATTTTTGTAGAATGGAATCCCTAATTCTCCACCTACTCAACAACTCTGCGGAAGACCTGCATATTTCTCAAACTTCCAACGCTATATAAAAGTAAGGGCTTACACAAAACACCTCTCAAACTCTTACTTCTTAGTGTCCTTCGTCCCTTAGTGGTTGGGTTTTTCCCTAATTCCAGTGTAAGTCCTCACAAAATCAAACAATATCAAACAAAAAGGAGAAAAAACAATGTCTCAAATGCCTACTTTACAACACGGTGTTTCCGGTCAAGATGTAGAACGCTTACAAGGAGACTTAACTCGACTAGGATATCAAGTTGCAGTGAATGGTAATTTCGATGATTCTACCGAAAATGCCGTTAAACAGTTTCAACAAAAACATAACTTGACTGTTGATGGAGTTGTTGGACCTCAAACTGGTAGACAACTTGGTGTCGCTCTTGGATAACGAGAATTAATTTCTCGACCCACTCAAAGCCTTGGAATCAATCCCCCAAGGCTATTTGAATTATCGGTGGATACGAGGACGGGTTGCGGATGATTTTTCTTTAATTTTTGTTTAGAATTGTCTCAAACCTAGGCTGTAATCCACCTGCATATTTTCATGGCTTGTGTCCCTATAAAACAATATCGATTACAGGAAACATCTTTAAGCTAAAATGGAAATTAACTCGCCGTTTACCTGCAATAATTTTATTGATAGCAACCAGAGCAAGGATTTTAAACTTAGATTGCTTTGGCATGGGATTTTTCTTTGTACGCTTGGGTTTATTGTTGGCTTTTTTATCCCTCTCTACGCAAACCCTCGTGCTGGACTTGCTACACATTTACTAGGGATTACCGAAGGAATATTTTTAGCTGTTGTTGGTTTAATTTTTCCCAATCTGAAGTTATCGCTATTCAATGCTAGATTAGCTTTTTGGATGCTGGTAATCAGCGCTTATGTTGGTTTACTTGGAGAGCTTCTCGGTGCAGCTTTTGGTTTAACTAAGGTATTTATTATTACTGCACAAGGTCTTTCTCCTGGTATTTCTTGGATGGAGAGCAGCGTTGAAATAGCTGTTAAGGGCATCAGCGTATTTATTATTCTAGCTTGTTTTATTCTTCTTTTCGGTTTGAGAAAAACAAATAACACTAACCACTAACCATGAACAATTCTACAATAAACCCTCAACAACAAAGTTCTAATACTAACATAATTAAAGATAAAAATTTCCATATCGTTAATACGGTGACACTGTTGGGAATAATGGGGGGAATTATCCTTAACCCAATATTACCAAGCATTCAACAATCTTTCCAAGTTTCAGAAGAACAAGCTTCGTGGATAGCAACCCTCTATCAATTACCTGGTGCTATTGTAACTCCTATATTTGGAATTCTAGCAGATAGTTTCGGTCGAAAAGTTATTCTTATTCCCTCACTCCTAATATTTGCTGGTGGTGGTGTGTTTAGCGGTTTAGCGACTCAATTTTCTCAAATGTTAGGAGGACGATTATTGCAAGGTGTTGGTGCTGCTAGCTTAGAACCATTACAACTAGCAATTATTGGCGACCTTTATCAAGGGAGAAAGCTAGGAATGGCAATGGCATTTAATGCCGGTTTAATTGGAATTAGTGGAGTAATTTTTCCTTTAGCTGGTGGTATATTGGGTGGATTTAGTTGGCGATACCCGTTTTTTTTGTCGCTACTTGCTATCCCAATCGCGTTGTTAACAGTCACATTATTAAGAATACCTAAAAGTCAACGCCCAAAGGAAAAATTTTCGTTCTCTTCTTATTTTAAAACTACATGGAATAGTATTAATAATCGTCACGTTTTGGGTTTATTATTTGCTGTATTCTCTCTCTTTTTACTACAAACTTTATGTTTAACTTATATACCATTTTTGGCAGCAGACAAGTTTAAAACATCCGAAGCAGACAATGGATTTCTCCTCACGGTTATGTCTATTGCGCTAGCTGTGTTCGCTGCTCAATTAGGAAAGTTACTGCGACATTTGTCGGAAATTAAACTTATTAAACTTGCTTTTATATTATTTGCAATTACTCTTGCAATTTTACCCATTATTCCAACATATTGGCTTCTGTTTATTCCAATTGCTTTACTAGGTATTGCTCAAGGTATATCTATTCCTTGTTCCCAAGCTTTGTTAGCGGGTCTTTCTGCACAAGAATCTCGCGGGGCATTTATGGCGGTAAACGCCAGTATTTTATCTTGGGGACAAACCCTCGCACCTGCTTTGGGGGGAATTATGACTCGATTTTGGGGAATAGAGTCTATATTTTACGCTGCTGCTATTGTTTCGGTAATTTCCTTTGGTATCTTTAATTATAGTCTGACAACAACTGTCTTTAATTTCGCAGCAAAAACTCTCGTTTCACCAACTCCTCATGGTGAGGAAGCTGCTACTTATGCTCTTGGTGCAGAACCTGCAACTTCAGTCCAAGAAACATTTGGACAGTTCTTACATATACAAACTAATAAAATTATTGAATTTCCTGAAGATTTTGATGTAATTACTATTGGTAAACCAAAAGGCGGTAATATACCAGAAGTAGATGTTTCCAATTTACCTGACTCCAACCTCGCCTCAAGAGTTCATGCTCAAATACGTTTTGATGGCGAAGAATACTATATCCAAGACATGGGAAGCGCAAACGGTACTTATATTAACAAATATCCAGTATTGCCCGGTATTTGGTACAAGCTAAAACCCGGTCTGCTAATTAGTCTTGGTCGAAAAGATAAATTAACTTTTGTATTCCAATTAGGCTAAATTCAGTTAATACTTAAATTCTTATTAAGGTGTAAACAATGTACTTTGAGACTCACTGCTACACAACGAAAGGTGGAATATTTGTTTCTCGCTCTGTCAACAATACATCAATAGATGTTGCAATTGAAGAAGTTTTAGTTCGTTTGGATTCACAGCGTGGGGGTTTGCTCACAAGTAGCTATGAATATCCCGGACGTTATAAGCGGTGGGCTATGGGTTTTGTCAATCCTCCTTTAGAATTATCTACTCGCGATAATACTTTCACAATTACCGCTCATAATGAACGAGGAAAAGTCCTGCTAAACTATTGTTCCGACCTTCTGAGCGATACAACGTATTTATTAAATGTAAAAAAAGAAAATAACTCTATTACTGGTAGCATTCAACCAAGCGACCGTTTATTTTCTGAAGAAGAACGCAGCCGACAACCATCTGTTTTTAGCGTTGTTCGCGAAATTTTATCAGCTTTTAGCAGTCAAGAAGATGAGCATTTAGGACTTTACGGTGCATTTGGCTATGATTTAGTGTTCCAGTTCGAGCGAATGCTAAAATCTTTGGAAAGGGCTGACGACCAACGCGATTTAGTTTTATATCTTCCTGATGAATTACTAGTAGTTGACTACCACTTACAAAGCGCATTTCGCTTGCAATATGATTTTGTCACCAAAAATGGTAGCACTAGAGATTTACCCCGTACGGGTGAGGTGATAGATTATCGGGGTAAACAATTGAGCGTTACGCAAAACTCCGACCACGCAAAAGGGGAATACGAACAACAAGTAATAAAAGCTCTCGATTACTTCAAACGCGGTGATTTATTTGAAGTTGTCCCCAGCCAAACTTTCAATCAAGCTTGCGAAAAATCTCCAACAGAATTATTCCGTATCCTCAAAGAAATTAACCCTAGTCCCTATGGTTTTCTCTTTAATTTAGGTGGTGAATATTTAATTGGTGCTTCTCCAGAAATGTTTGTCCGCGTTGATGGTAGAAGAGTTGAAACTTGCCCAATTAGCGGTACAATTCGTCGGGGAGCAACAGCTATTGATGATGCAGCCCAAATTCAAAAACTATTAAACTCCCGCAAAGACGAGTCGGAATTAACGATGTGTACCGACGTAGACCGCAATGATAAATCCCGAATATGCGAACCAGGTTCAGTAAGAGTAATTGGTCGGCGTCAAATAGAGTTATACAGCCATTTAATCCATACAGTAGACCATGTTGAAGGATTACTGCGACCGGAGTTTGATGCATTAGATGCATTTTTGACACACCTTTGGGCAGTTACAGTTACTGGTGCTCCCAAGCGTTCAGCAATACAGTTTTTGGAACAAAACGAACACAGTCCCAGACGTTGGTATGGTGGAGCAGTCGGGTGTTTAAGTTTTAAAGGTAATTTGAATACTGGTTTAATTTTAAGAACTATCCGACTCAAAGATTCAATCGCTCAAGTGCGAGTTGGTGCAACAGTTCTTTACGATTCCGAACCAGAAGCGGAAGCTCAAGAGACAATTACAAAAGGTGCGGCTTTATTTCAAGCACTGTTTAAAGTTAATCAGAAGAGTGGCGATTTATCAAAAATATCTGACTTTGATGACCAAGAAGCAAATCCAGCAGCAGGTAAGAAAGTTTTACTGATTGACTATGAAGATTCTTTTGTACATACCCTCGCGAATTATATCCGGCAAACGGGTGCTACGGTGACAACATTACGACATGGTTTTGCTGAATCGCTTTTTGATACAGAAAAACCCGATTTAGTTGTTTTATCTCCCGGGCCTGGAAAACCAAGCGATTTCGGCGTTACAAAAACTATCGACGCTTGTAAAAAAAGAGAAATACCTCTGTTTGGTGTGTGCTTAGGATTGCAGTCGCTAGTCGAAGCTCATGGAGGAAAGTTAGGAATTCTAGATTATCCTCAACACGGTAAAGTATCTCGCGTTTCAATAGTTGATAAAAATACTATTGCATTCGCAAATTTGCCTGAATCTTTTGAAGTTGGTAGATATCACTCTTTGTACGCTTTACCCGAAGTTCTGCCAGTGGAACTGAAAGTTACTGCTATATCAGAAGATGGTGTAATTATGGGTATCGAACACAAAACTTTACCAATTTCTGCCGTACAATTTCATCCTGAATCTATTATGACGTTAGCCGATGGAGTCGGTTTGCAAATTGTTAAGAACGTTGTACAAGCATTTACAAGTAAAAAGCAAAAAGCTCAAGGTAGAAAAAAGAAAGTAACAACAAATCTGTAGTTTATAACCGAAAATTACAACGAGAATTAAAAATTATGCTCAAGTTCAACCTCTCAACCGATATTCAACCCCATCATATTCTAGAAGAAATTGTTTTATCCAAACAGCAAGAAATTGTCATCCGAAAAGAGCTACTTCCATTAGAAGAAGTAAAAAATCAGTTAAATGCTGCTCCCGTAGTGCGGAATTTTCTTAATGCTTTACGACAGAATCCCGAAAAACCTAGCATTATTGCGGAAGTCAAGAAAGCATCACCAAGTAAAGGCATAATTCGAGCTGATTTTGACCCAGTGAAAATTGCTCAAGCGTACGAACGTGGGGGAGCAAGCTGTATTTCTGTACTTACAGATGAAAAATTCTTTCAAGGAAGTTTTGAAAATTTACGCTTAATTAGAAATAGTGGTGTTTCATTACCGCTACTTTGTAAAGAATTTATTATCGACCCTTACCAAATATATTTAGCACGAGTAAATGGAGCCGATGCTATTTTATTAATTGCAGCAATTTTACCTGATGAAGCTCTCCAGTATTTTCTGAATATGAGTAAATCTTTTGGTATGACAGCTTTAATAGAAGTACATACCCTAGAAGAACTCGACCGCGTATTAGCATTAACTGACATACAGTTAATTGGGATAAATAATCGCAACCTCGAAGATTTTACCCTCGACTTACAAACAACTCAATCCCTACTTGCAAAACGCCGTCACATACTAAGTAATTTAAACATTACTGTCGTTAGCGAATCTGGTTTATATACACCTGCTGATTTAAGTTTTGTAACGCAAGCCGGAGCAGAAGCCGTATTAATTGGAGAATCTTTAGTTAAACAGGAAGATATCGAACTCGCTGTTAAACAGATAAGGGGAATTGGGAATTGGTAATTGGGAATTGGGAATTGGTAATTGGTAATTGGGAATTGGGATTATGTATTGTCTATTACCCATTACCCATTACCCATTACCCATTACCCATTACCCATTACCCATTACTCATTACCCATTACCCATTACCCATTACCAAATCCTGCATATTTTTTATTTTTTCCCCTTATCAAATAATAAACACTTCTGAAAAACAACTAATTAATAACAATGAAATCAATTTCGGAAAAATTTACTCAATTACGTGCCCAAAAGCAGTGTGCTTTAATTCCATTTATTACTGCTGGAGACCCTGATTTAGAAAATACTAAAGAAGCTCTGGGAATTTTAGATATTAACGGTGCAGATTTTATTGAACTTGGAGTTCCCTATTCTGACCCTTTAGCTGATGGTCCAGTTATTCAAGCTGCTGCTACTCGCGCTCTTAAACAGGGAATTCGCTTAAACAACGTCCTCGACATGGCCCAATCCATGACTCGCAGTTTGCTATCACCAATAATTCTCTTTACTTACTACAACCCAATTTTAAACGTAGGCGTACAGCAGTTTCTAGAGCGTATAGCTGTTGCTGGTATCAAAGGTTTAGTGATACCCGATTTACCCTTGGAAGAAGCAGATAATTTGCTACAGCTTGCTGATAATGCTGGAATCGAAGTTACGTTACTAGTTACTCCCAACAGCTCCCCCGAACGCATCAAAGCTATTGCTGAAAAATCACGAGGTTTTATTTATCTAGTCAGCGTTACTGGTGTTACCGGAATACGCTCTGAGGTACACAGCAAAGTCAAAGATGTACTTAATACAATCCGTAGCTTTACAGATAAACCAATTGCGGTTGGTTTTGGTATTTCTACTCCAGAACAAGCACGTCAAGTCAAAGAATGGGGAGCGGATGCAGTTATTGTCGGTAGCGCATTTGTCCAACGTCTCGGAGAAACTACACCCTATCGCGGATTACGAGCAATTAAAGAATTCTGTGTCGATTTAAAAGAAGCAATTAGTCAACCAGAAGCATTAATTCGTAATTTATAATTTGCAATTTTTACCAAATCCAAAATCCAAAATCATGCTAATAAATACCCCCATCCCAGTACAATTGACTCAACAACCAGACCCCCTTGGTCGCTTTGGTCAATTTGGCGGAAAATATGTTCCCGAAACATTAATGCCAGCTTTAAGCGAATTAGAAGCAGCATTTTACCAATATCGCGACGATATTGATTTTCAAGCAGAACTACAAAATTTACTTAAAGATTACGTTGGACGCGCTACACCTCTCTATTTTGCCGAACGCTTAACCCAACACTACGCACGACCAGATGGCACGGGAGCGCAGATTTACTTAAAGCGGGAAGATTTAAATCATACAGGCGCACATAAAATTAATAACGCCTTAGGTCAAGTTTTACTCGCTAAACGCATGGGTAAAAAAAGAATAATAGCTGAAACAGGAGCCGGACAGCACGGTGTCGCAACCGCTACAGTATGCGCCAGATTTGGTTTGCAGTGCGTGATTTACATGGGTATCCACGACATGGAGCGACAAGCATTAAATGTCTTCCGGATGCGGTTGATGGGTGCAGAAGTGCGTCCAGTAGAAGCAGGAACGGGAACGTTAAAGGATGCTACATCCGAAGCAATTCGCGATTGGGTGACAAATGTCGAAACAACTCATTACATCCTCGGTTCCGTTGCAGGACCTCATCCTTACCCGATGATGGTGCGGGAATTTCAAGCAGTTATTGGTAAAGAAACTCGCGCTCAATCCCAAGAAAAATGGGGCGGATTACCAGATATTTTACTTGCTTGCGTGGGTGGTGGTTCTAATGCTATTGGACTGTTCCATGATTTTATCAATGAATCATCTGTCCGCATGATTGGAATTGAAGCTGCTGGTGAGGGAGTTGATACTGATAAACACGCAGCAACTTTAACACTCGGTCGCGTCGGTGTTTTACACGGAGCAATGAGTTACTTACTCCAAGACAACGACGGTCAAATTATCGAAGCACACTCTATTAGTGCGGGGTTAGATTACCCAGGCGTCGGACCAGAACATAGTTTCTTGAAAGATATGAAACGTGCTGAATATTACAGCATTACCGACGAAGAGGCGTTGGCTGCATTTCAATTACTTTCGCAGTTGGAAGGTATTATTCCCGCATTAGAAACATCTCACGCAATTGCTTATTTAGCAAAACTTTGTCCGCAGTTAACGGGTAGTCCGCGAATTGTGATTAATTGCTCTGGAAGAGGTGATAAAGATGTACAAACTGTTGCGAAATTTTTCAATCCTGCATAAATTTCCAATAATTCTCCATAGTTAATATAAGTTCAAATTGCTAGTTACTGCCTTGTTTTGAATATTGTCTAAATTTCTAGGCTTTGTGGTTTGAGGAGTTAGGCGATAACTAGCGATGAACGATAGTTGTTTTCGTGTTCGTTTCGCATAAATTCCAAAAAACAGGAGCCTTGAAATATGTTTAGCAATGATTATCTTAAAAACGATTGGCATGTAGTAGCAAGTTCCCAAGACTTACAACCGGAAAAAATTCTTAAGGTGCGTCTGCTGGGGCAAGATGTAGTTTTGTGGCGTAGTGGTGACAAAGCCGTAGCTTGGGAAGACCGTTGTCCCCATCGGGGAGCGAGTTTTGCACGAGGATGGATTGATAAAGGTGCGCTTGTTTGTCCATATCACGGTCTTGCTTTTAACGGTGAAGGTAAATGCGTACACATTCCATCTCACCCAGAGCAAACAGCTTTAAACAATCCTAAGGCTTGTGCCACAATGTACCACATCCAAGAACGCTACGGCATGATATGGGTTTGTTTGGGCACACCACAACAAGATGTACCAGGATTTCCCGAATGGGATGAACCAGGTTACAAAAAGTTTTTCTTCAATGCTGCACTTTACCGCTCCAGCGCTCCACGCGCTTTTGAAAACTTTATCGATGTTAACCACGTTCCCTTCGTCCATGACGGGACTTTAGGCAACCCAGAATATGCTCAAACAAGTAGCTATAAAGTAAAGTTAACACCTGATGGCATTCACATCGATGAAGCAGGGGCTTGGCAAGCTAACCTGAATATGACTGGAGAGGGAAATATTGACCATGCAAGCTTCCATATTTTGCGTCCCTTAACTGCTTGTTTACGCAGGGGAACAGAATCTGAGCGCATGATAATTTTCTTTACGGTTACGCCTATTTCAGAGGAAGAGTGCTACGCCTGGAGATGGATGTTCCTTAACTACGATGTACCAGAAAACGAGTTTAAAAGTTTCACCCATAAGATTATTGAACAAGATGTTGACGCTGTAGAATCCCAAAAACCATTACGTTTACCTCTCGACTTGCAAGCTGAGTATCATTTACCTAGCGACCGCGCTACTGTTACCTACCGTAAATGGCTTAAACAACTTGGTGTAACTTTCGGCACTTTATAGATTAATTTGTTGTGTGAAGATTCTCAGCATAAATTCATCTGTGGTGGGTATTTCATCTGTGAGAAATGCCCACCTTATCAATGTTAATTGCAAATTACATACGAATTACATATAAATTATAAATTCTTTTTAGCCGCATTAATCGGAATACCGTAATTAGTAGTATTATCATTTTTGTACCTAGAATTGTTTGATTTTAATTGATTTCAAAAGTTTTAGGATAATTGTTTTATCAATTATAGAAGTTTAATTTTCAACTCAAAAAACAAGATGCGGACGAAAAAAATCATCAAAAATATAATTGCAACAAGCAATCTACAACATAAATACTTGATGCATACTATTTCCTATTTTGTAGCAATTTTAAGTTTGTTGCTCCTGACAACTTATCCTTCTAACGGTCAAACTCTTTTTATTCCTGAAGGTGAAACAGAATCTCCCAATCCAGAAGATGTCACACAAAGCACATCTGACATGAGTCAGGTGACTAATGTCAATCAACTAACAGATGTTCAACCTAACGATTGGGCGTTTCAAGCTTTACAGTCATTAGTCGAACGCTACGGATGTATTGCTGGTTATCCCAATGGAACCTTTCGCGGTAATCGAGCGATGACTCGTTACGAATTTGCGGCGGGACTTAATGCTTGCTTAGACCGCGTAAATGAATTAATCGCCACAGCTACTGCCGATTTGGTCAAAAAAGAGGATTTAGCGACTCTACAGCGACTTCAAGAACAATTTTCGGCGGAATTAGCTACTATTCGCGGTCGGGTGGATGCTCTAGAATCTTATGCGGCAGAGTTGGAAGCTAATCAATTTTCTACCACCACAAAATTACAAGGTCAGTCCATCATTTCCGTCACAGCTGGTGCCTTTGATGGGAATAGAATTATTGATGCTACAGGTAGACAAATTACAACAGACCCGAATGCAACAGTAATATTACGTGCTGGATTAGATTTAAACACCAGCTTCTCTGGAACCGACTTACTCAAACTACGCTTGGAAACAGGGAGTGGATTTTTTGAAAACGGTCGTCCCGTGGGTGGTAGAGATAATACAGCAGGTTTTCTCGAACCATTCTTTGGCAGCACTATTGATTACTCTATAAATCCTCCCACGGATAGAAATATAGAAATATCGCGATTACATTACGACTTTAGACCTATTCCTGATTTAATGGTTTCGGTGGGCCCCGTAATTCGCACAGCTGATTATCTAGATTACAACAGTTACGCTAAACTTAGCTTTCTGGACTTTAGCACTCAAGCATTTTCTGGTAACTATATTCTCTTCCCTGTTAGCATACCCAGCGCGGGTGCAGTAGTTAGCTGGAAACCAGGACAAGGAGCATTCTCTTTACGCGCAGCTTATGCAGCTGTTGATGCTTTCAATCCTTCAGACCAAGGGACACTTAACGGGGTTTTACCATTTGTAGAACTACTCTACCCCGGTAATTTTATTCCCCCAGGCGTTGGCGCTCCTGCCACTCCTAGTGGTGACCGTGGTTTATTTGGTGATACCTATCAAGGTTCGGTGGAATTAGAATACGCCCCTTCTCGGTCTTTTGCGCTGCGCTTGCAATATTCGGGAGGTGAAATATTTGATAATCGCTTTGATGTAATTGGTGCAAACTTTGAATTAACCCTCGCACAAAAGTTTGGGATTTTTGGACGCTACGGTTTTGGTAGTTATAATAACACCGCTTTTGGTGATATAAATCCTAATTATTGGATGGCGGGGATTGCAATGCGAGACTTACTAACACGCGGTGCTTTAGCTGGGTTTGCTGTTGGTCAGCCATTCATTGCTAATCAAATTGGTAATTCTACGCAGACTAACTATGAACTATTTTACAATTATCCATTCAGTCGTAATGTTCAAGTTACTCCTTCAGTTCAACTGGTTGAAAATGCTGGCAATCAGGGAAGTAATGGCACAATTATAATGGGTACGTTGCGTACGGTGTTCTCTTTTTAATGTCTATTTAATGTCTATATAGACATCTGTACTTATCGTTCATCAACTGAATTTATGATACAAACTGCTCCCACACAAAATTCCTTAGCTAAGGATAACGCCTACTGGTCTGCAATTTTACAGCAATTATTAAATCATGAATCGTTAGCTGTTTCCCAAGCTTCTGATTTAATGAACGGTTGGCTACAATCAGCAATTCCAGATGTATTATCCGGTGCTATTTTAGCAGCCCTGCAAGCGAAGGGGGTATGCGCTGAAGAGTTACTGGGGATGGTTGAGGTGCTCAAATCTCAATCTGTTAAGCCTAGTTTACGAGATAAAATTGTTGGCGATGTTCCCTTGGTCGATACTTGCGGCACTGGTGGAGATGGGGCATCAACATTTAATATTTCTACAGCAGTAGCTTTTACAGTTGCTGCTTGTGGGGTAAAAGTAGCAAAACATGGTAATCGTTCAGCATCTGGTAAAACTGGGTCGGCTGATGTGCTGGAAGGCTTGGGTGTAAACCTAAAAGCTGATACAGAAAAAGCACAAGCAGCTTTAGAAGAGGTGGGAATTACCTTCCTATTTGCACCAGATTGGCATCCCGCTTTAAAAGCAATCGCACCATTACGCAAAACCCTAAAAGTCCGTACTGTCTTTAATTTGCTCGGTCCGTTACTCAACCCACTACAACCAACGGGACAGGTAATAGGAATTAACAACCCAGCTTTAATCGAAACATTTGCGGATGTTTTAAATAAATTAGGAACCCGTCGTGCAGTCACACTTCACGGAAGAGAAAAATTAGACGAAGCAGGCTTGGGGGATAAAACAGATATAGCCGTACTACATAATCAACAAATTAAAATATTAGAACTCGACCCTAAAGAATTAGGCTTAAATCCCGCACCCATTAGTACTTTAGCTGGTGGAGATGTAGAGGAAAATGCCGAAATTCTCAAAGCAGTTTTGCAAGGTAAAGGTACCCAACCGCAGCAAGATGTAGTAGCTTTAAATGCTGCTTTAGCTTTATATACTAGCGAAAAAATACCTGATAATAACGATTATATAAATACCTTTTATCAAGGTGTTGCTCTTGCGAAAGAATCTTTGCAAAGTGGAGAAGCTTGGAAAAAATTAGAGGGACTAGCGCAGTTTTTGCGTTAATAATTAGTTAAACCCTCTCTTAAGTATAAGGGAGGGTTTTTTTGATTAGAGAGATATTCATTAATAAGACTTAGTAAGATTTTTTGGGTTTTCTAGAAGATACTAAGAAGTTAAATATAATAGTTGTAAATATTGTTAGTAGAAAACAGCCGTAGAAGACACCTTGTATTCCAAAAATACCGTAGATAAAACCACCAAGTATTGGACCAACTGCTCTTCCAAATGATTGTACTGTAACGTTAAGAGCCATAAATCCAGAGCGGTAACCTTCAGGGGCGATACTAGCTAGCATTGCTTGTAAAGATGGGAAAACTAATGCTTGAGAACTACCAAATAAAACACATGGGAATATTAGAAACCAAGGATTATGAACAGTAGGAATAATTAATGTAGATAATCCGCAGAGAAGAAAACCGATACAAATTAATTTTTTTTCTGAGATATTTCGTGCTAAGAAACCTAACTGGGAAGCGACTATAGCAAAGGCAACTGAATCAAGTGAAAAAATAATTCCTATTTGTGTACTAGAAGCACCTAAAACTTTTCCTGCATAAATGGGAACATAGGAGTAGGAAACACCGAACTCAATAATGAACATCGAGAATATTGTTAGTAGTAAGCCAAATACTTTAGGATTATTAATACTTTTTAGAGTATTTATAACGTATGATTTTGTGTTTACTTTTTGAGCGCTAGTAGTGTTATAATCCTGAGGTAATTTCAAGCGTGTTGCGATTAAAAATGCGACCGGAATTGCAGATGCTGATAGCAAAAATACATATCTCCAACTTAATCCTCCTAGCACTCCACCAATTAAAGGATAAATAGCAGAAGCTATACCAATCATTGCAGAATTAAGTCCCATTACTGAAGTCAAGGCTTTTCCACTATATAAATCGCTAATTAAAGCTAATTCTACAGTCTCCAAACTTGCTGACCCGAAACCGGATAAAAATCGCCATTCCAGCAAACTACGAAAACTATTAGCAGACGCACATAAAATTCCACCTATTCCAAACACTAATAGCGAAGGAATTAGAACTTTCTTTTTACCAATACGGTCGGCTAAAGTTCCGAAAATTAAAGTACCAATAGTAGTTGGGATTAAAAATACTGTCATAATGAACCCAACATGTTCGGTGGGAATTCTTAAGTCCTGGGCGATAGTTGGTAAAATTGGATTAATGCTGACTATACCAAGAATAGAAACTAATGTTATGCTGATTATCAGTAAAAGTTTTCCATTAATCTGGATATTACTGGGATTATGACCGTCGAATTTCGTGATTGAGGAAGTCATTGTATTTGTGTCCTAAATAGTTAATTATTTCCGGTCTTCGATTTACTTCTTTTTGATGACCTATTGCTTAGTAGAGGAAGAAAGAAGATGTTTATGCAGTTGTAAGGGGAAAAATCTTGAAAGTCCTATTTTTGCGGCAACACAGCCACCTCACCCTTACAGGATACCGCTGACTAATAGGGGTGAGACCCATCACCCTCTACAACAGAAGCAGCAACGTCTTTCTCGTCCCAACATAAGAAACCCTGCCCCCAACGGTGACTTCCCACAGGCGGGGAGAACTTGCGGTACTTGACATCTTGCACCAATAAAATTCAATGTCATAATCACTACTAGATTTATTTAAATACAGTCACCACTTTCCACAACCGCCAGGGAATAAATTCCCTGTCTAAAAGCTAAAGTCCTCTAAAAAGGACTAGAAATAGGGTTATATTTTGAATGTTAATTTTAATACTATAAATAATTTGAATTAGTTTTATATACGTAAGGTGCAAGATATCAGCAATGCGGATTCCCAGTTCTCACCAACACACTCTACACTACGTTGAAGAAATGGGTTTAAGCGACAGACTTTGCAAGTTTGTTAAAGCATTTTGCTTCATAAGACGAATTGCAATTAAGAATCAAAGTACGTTACATTCCTAGTAATTGTCAGAATAAAAAAAACATTATTTGCTAGTAGCCCAACAATCAACCAACTTTGGCTTGCCACAAGTTTCAGCAAGAACCATAAGCCGCATTCCCAAAAATAAAACACGAAGCTTGTAATTATATAATATGTTTGGGTCTTAGTCTATTTTGAACTATCGGTAAAATGATACTAGCAGAGCCTGGAGTCCAACAAGTTCTTAAGCAAGTTAAAACTGCTTTCCCTAATCTAACAGACTGGCAATATAATAACGAAGAAAACGAAGATTATTATGGTTTTGCAGTTTGGGGAAAGTTTATTCTTAATCCCGAAGAGCTAATGTATCAAACATTCTTTGTTACAATGTACAGTCGCATAGATTAAAACCACCGCATGGGTTTAAAGACTATCACGAAAAATAAGGGAACACCATTAAAATATCATTAAGCAAATTATGAAAGCAATAACTTACGCAAAATACGGCTCTTCAGAAGTATTGAAACTTCAACAACTAGAAAAACCCATACCAAAAGATAACCAAATATTGATTAAAATTATTGCTACCACTGTAAACTCTGCGGATATAAGATTGCGTAAGGCTGACCCGTTTTTGATACGTTTAGTTTTTGGTCTTTTTAAACCAAAGATTAAGATTCTAGGTACTGTTATTGCAGGCATTGTAGAGGCAGTTGGCAAGGATGTAACTTTATTCAAGATTGGTGATAAGGTTTTTGGGTTAAATGATATGACTATGGGAACTTATGCCGAATATTTAGCTGTTCCAGAGACTATTCCTTTATCTGTTAAACCCGACAACCTGAATTTTGAAGAGTCCGCTGCTCTAGTTTTTGGTGGGCATACTGCTTTACATTTTCTGAAAAAATCTGGTATTACTAAAGGTCAAAAAATTTTAATTTATGGTGCGTCTGGGGCGGTTGGCACATCAGCGATTCAAATCGCAAAACATTATGGGGCTGAAGTAACGGCAGTAACAAGCACTAATAATATTAACCTTGTCAAAAATTTAGGGGCTAATAAGGTTATTGATTATACTACATATGATTTCACAACGATAAAAGATAAATATGATATTGTTTATGAGACTGTTGATAAAATTGCTGTCTCAAAAATTGCTTCATTACTTAAGCCCAACGGTGTATTAATTTTGGGAGCGGCCTTGATAAAAAGTATGTTGCAAGGATTTATAATTTCCAGAAAAATAAAATTAAAACTAATTGCTGGTGAGGCCAAAGCTACTCCCAAGGATATGGAATTTATAAAACAACTAGCAATAAATGGAATTTTGAAACCAGCAATTGATAAAACCTATAATCTTGAACAAATACCACAGGCGCACGAATATGTAGAACAGGGTCATAAAAAAGGTAACGTAGTCATAAAAATAGTTACCAACAATTAAGCGCTACTCAATTTTAAGTAGAAACACTCACGTCTAGTTAGGAGCAAAAAACTAATCTAAAATTTTAAAAGCTGAAGAAGGCAAATAATCCTAGAACTAGAAATCTTCATAAGTGAAATTTATTTACGCTTGGTATTAGAATTTAGTTGTCGAGAGATAGCTTTTTTTCGTACTAAATTTAAACTGAAAGCGCCAAAAGCTAAAAGCCCCAAGTTATATGAGGATTCAGGGATTGGTGTTAGCCGTTGAAACTGAAACCAAAGCTGTCAAGGTCAGCGTTTTAAAATTATTTACCACGATGTTAAAAAATGCTTCTGTCTTAAACATATTTTATTACTAAAGAGCCATAACATAAACTAAACAGTTTAGTTTGCCCTAGGTGTAAACTTATGTATCTTTTTTGGGAAATAAATCTTCATAACATAGGAATAAATCACTGCAAGAAAAAAGCAGGTAAACCACCAGTTCTACCTCAAGAAACAAATGTCCTGAATACCATTTTTATTTAAGTTTTCTCATGTTGACCATATTGTCCCAATACTTGGAAGGTTTTGCCCAAAAACAGGAAAATGCGTAGGTTGGGTTTCGTCCCTCAACCCAACATTTTCGGTGATTTGCTGGGTTTCGTCCCTCAACCCAACCTACAAGAATCCAAAACCTACGCAGTATTGCATATTATCCGACCAATTTGCATAAACCAAAATCCCTCCCCCTAAGAAAGAATATGAGGGAAAGAGAGGCTGTTCTTAACTGATATAGTAGTTGAAACCAGTGACGATTTGTTACAAATTAAAGGTGGAACACAACTTTTAATCGACCGCTTGGTACAGTCCATCAAAGCTCCTACTCCTTCAGCAAAAAACAAAATGCAACAATCAGCCAAATCAATCAAAACCGTAAACTTGCTAGCGTCGCTTAAATCTATCTACTCATCCCTCATTATCTTAAAACCTTGAGGGATAAACATAAAAACAGCAACAATATGTTAGCGACTATATTAATAATTACAAATTAAAACATTTATAGTACAAGCTTGAATTTTGATGATTGATAAACTTAATGGTATCCAAAGTGTCCTGGATGCCATTTTTATTGGCTCAACTGACAACAACATTACGTTTCCTATTTAAAAATTATAAATCAAAATTTTAAAGATATGTATCAAAATATATTAATTCGCATACTACACCAAAAAATACCATAAAATTGCTATACTGGAATATTAAATAATAATTAAATTTATCAAGTATATAATCCAATATGTCATTAAAACTTTCTCGACGATTATTTATTTTGCAAATGCTACTCACCATTGCAGCCTGTCAGAGCAATAAAAAATCAATTCCAGAATTAGAGTTAATAATTGGAACTGTTACATATGGAGAAGAACAAGAAACTCTAAATCAATTATCTCGCTTGCGTGACTATTTAGGTAAAAAAACAGGGTCATTGATTCAAATTGAACCAGTCTTCAATGAAAATATAGCGATAGAATGTATAAAAAGGGGTTCTTGGTCATTAGTTTTTGCGACTCCTGGTTTAGCTGCAATTGCTATTTCTGACTATAAATATGTCCCAATATTACCTTTGGGTATAGAAATTAATTCGCGTTCTGTACTAATTGTTAGAAAAGACAGTTCTCTCCAGAAAATTAAAGATTTACAGGGTCAAGTAGTTGCTCTGGGTTTACCTGGCTCTGCTGCTGGCTATTATGTCCCCCTTTATAACCTTTATGGATTAACATTAGCTGAAATTATATTTGCTCCCAGACCTAAAGCTGTGCTAGAAATGGTGGCAGAAAAAAAAGTTGCTGCTGGTGCTGTTTCACTGGAACAGTTTAATGTACACCGTAGTACTTTAAATAATACAGAGTTTAGAATTTTATTTACTGACCCTCAAATCCTTCCACCAGGTTCAGTCTTAATTCGAGCAGATATAGATAGTAAGCGTCGAGAGTCGATTATTAATTCCATGAAAGATGCTCCCCTCAGTTTAATTCAAGACCTTAACTATGTTCCAAATGGGGAAATACCTAATTATAAGTATATGATTTCTGTGGTCAAACGGGTAATCCCTATTGCTAAAAATATCAATTCCAAACCTGCTCAATTGTTCTAGTGGAGACGTTGAAATTTAGTCATTTATGGGTAGGTAATATGCGCCCAGCAATCGGAGCTTATTTCAACCGCCTTCAATCGCGTCCTAGTTTTAACGTAGCTATTCAAGGCGATGAAATTCCTTTGCCAATGCTTTTGGCGGGTTTACGCAGAATATTTTTCGGTATCTGAAAGTGCGGTTAAATAATAAATTATTTTAAAGATGCTCTCTGTCGGAGATAGTAGGTTCATATTGACGATGAATAAGCCCAATTCCTAACGACATTCGTCACCTTTGGGTCAAAACTTTTGTCGAAATTCCTGCGACTTCGTAAGTTCTGTTTACGTTTAATATACCATAAAATATCAGCATCTAGAATCAAGTAGCTCTGCTTATCTTATGAAATATATACTTTTTTACTTAGGCTTTGCGACGCTCATCACCCACGAGCTTGATGCCATGACGCAATCAGAGTGGAGATTGCTATTTATACTGCGAAGCTTGCCTGAGCAAATTGCATCATTTACTTTTGTTGTTGTCCACATACCACTTATTGCAGCGCTTTTGTGGCTAACAAATAACAAATCTCTACGTATTCAGGATTGGTCACGGATTGCGGTTGCTACATTCCTCATGGTTCATGTTGGGCTTCACAAGTTATTGGAACATCATCCAGACTACACATTTAACTCGTTGCTTTCTCTTGGTCTCATCTATGGCGGTGGCTTGCTTGGTTTTCTTTACTGGGTTTCGATTTTTATATCTTGGCGGCGAAGCGTACTTAAAAACCCCCAGGGGAACTGACTAGCGAGAGATATTGACTTTTCTACTAAAAAAGACTTTCTATTAGCCTTGTAGTGGCTCTAAAAATTTGAAAGCAATCGAATGAGCCTCAGCATCAGCGACACCTAATGTTTTAAGAATAAGTTTAGCGATATGCTCTGGGTAATCTGGCTCTGCACGTCCTTCTAAAATGCTACGCATGGACATCAGCCCTGTTCCCAAAATCATGTCAGTTGCTGCCTGTAGATTATCAACCTGAAAACGCTTTAGTCGGATACCAGCCTCTAAATCTGTCATCATTCCTCTTTCCATCGTTTCGCTCAATGGGGCTGCCACTAGTCCAATTCTGACAATCACCCATCCCCAAGTCGAGTCCTGAATCGATTTATGCAAAAATTGGCGAATTGCGATCGCCATTCTTTCAGCAGGGTCATCAATAGCAACAGACTGTGCCCAAATATTTTGATTCATTTCGTCACTCAGGGATGCAGCAACGGCTTTAAGCACATCCTCTCGTGTTTGAAAATAGTTATAAAATGTTCCTCTAGCAACTGTAGCTTCCGCAATAATGTCGTCGATAGTAACAGCATCTGCCTCTTTTCGAGCAAAAACTCGATAGGCTGCTTCAATCAGACTCGCTCGTGTCCGTTCCCGTTTTTCTAAACCAATTGATGCTCGACGAGATGACTTCATATTATGGCATAAAGATGTCTATAAATTTACCATAGCTTCAAATTGACACTATTGTCAAAATGACGCTAACATCAAAATGACAAGTTCGTCATTTTTGTCCCAACTAGACAGAAAAACAATGACGAGCTATCAAGGTCAAGTTGTACTGGTTACTGGTGGAACTTATGCGGATTGCGATTATTGCGATGGGAAGTCAAGGAGATGTTCAACCCTACATTGCTTTAGGAAAGGGGTTAAAAGAAGTTGGTCACTTCGTGCGACTGGTGACTCATGAAAACTTTGAAGTGCTAGTCACTTCACATGGGCTAGAGTTCTGGCCTGTTAAGGGCAATGTCCAAGAAATCGTGGAAAGCAAAGAAATGCGCGAGCTTTTGGAGAAAGGGAATTTCCTCGCCATTACGTCGCGCACGGCTTCTTTAGCCCAACGCGCAGCTATTGATTGGGCAGAGGGAGGACTAGCAGCTTGTCAGGGAATGGATTTGCTGGTTGCAGGAGTTGGGGGACTGTACCTCGGTCTCTCCCTAGCAGAGAAGTTGAGGCTTCCATTGCTTCAAGCCTATATCTTTCCCTTTACACCTACAAAAGCCTTTCCCGGAGTTCTTTTTCCCCAGTCCCTATCCAGACTCGGAGGTTCTTTTAATCGTTTGTCCCATAATTTATTGCGACAGATAATGTGGCAGGGGAGTAGGACAGGCGATAAGCTAGCGCGACAGAAAGTGCTGGATTTGCCCGCAGCCCCATTTTGGGGTCCATATAATGCTGCCAGTTTGCATCACTATCCAATTCTCTATGGTTTCAGTTCATCAGTCATCCCCAAACCATCGGATTGGGAAAATACTCATGTCACTGGTTATTGGTTTTTGGACTCAGCACCCGATTGGACTCCACCCTCAGGTCTGATGGAGTTTCTGCAAGCGGGTCCACCTCCTGTGTATATCGGATTTGGGAGTATGGGTAATCGAGATCCGGAACAAACAGCCGACCTCGTATTGCAAGCTCTTGCGCGGACTCAACAACGTGGCATATTGCTTTCTGGCTGGGGCGGTTTGCGTAAAGAAAATTTACCAGATACAGTTTGTCTCGTGAATTCTATACCTCATTCATGGCTCTTCTCGCGTGTCTCGGCTGTAGTACATCATGGTGGTGCTGGTACAACAGCCGCTGGTCTCAGAGCAGGTGTCCCTTCTATTATTATTCCTTTCTTTGGAGACCAGTCCTTTTGGGGGCATCGGGTAGCAGAATTAGGAGTTGGACCAGAACCTATTCCACGTAAGCAATTAACGGTTGAACGACTTGCACAAGCCATCCAAAGAACCGTGACAGATAAAAGTATGCGTCAGCGTGCAGCAAATCTGGGGTCGAAAATCCAAGCCGAAGATGGGGTCGCAAAGGCAGTTGCTATTGTACAGGAAATCGAAAAACGTGGGATTGTTTACCAATGATATCATGTCCGCTTACGTACCCATAATAAACCTCACGCAAAGACGCCAAGACGCAAAGAATTTAAGAGTATTTTATTATGGTCATACTACCGGACATGATATGATTACAACTTTTGTAGAGACGCGATTAATCGCGTCTCTACACTCAAGTAAGGTAATGTCTATTGGTTGTAGATTTGGTTTTCTCTTTGAATAAAAACTTCTGATAATAGCCCGTAAGCTTCTGTCCAAGCTCCCATCACTTCGTCTGTAGCAGCTTCTCCTAATACATCTTTCATCGCTTGCAGTAGACATTTTCCAACTACAGGATATTGATTTGGCAGAACATCTGTCTGTACATGACGATGAGCGATTTGTTCAACCATTGGCTTTAAAGCAGATAAATTATCAATTTGGGTAGCATAGCTATAAACTGCTGTAGCCAATTTCGCAGGCTGAGAACCATTTGCTTGAGCAGACATATCAAATTGTTTTCTAACCTCTGGATAGTTTGTAAACATAATTTCATACATCCGACTTGTAATTTCTTTACCGTGCTTTTTCAAAAAAGGTGCAGTAGATTTGACGGTATCTATTGTTTGTTGACTCAACATATTTCTTTAACCTCTTTTAACATTAAGTAACTTTGATTAACTTCAATCTATAAGGATTTATAGTTAGTTACTATGAGGTAGCTCATGTTTTAACTTTAAAATTTTAATTCGCCGAGGCTTTACGTAAATCGTAACATAAAATACATTGACAGTGGCGTTTGCTCGTAATGACACAGTACAATATATAACTAAGTAAGTTAACTATTTATTGGCAGATGCAACTACCGCTACTGTTTACTATTGTTATGAGGTAATTCATGAACCGCATTAAGCCCTGGTTGTTCGCACTCACGATGTCATTAGTACCGATGGGAGCATTCGCAGGAGTTTCCACGAACAAGCCAACGAATTCTGTATCAATAATCAAACCCCAACAAAATAATCAGCCAATAATCATAGCCCGTAGTTCATTCGATTCAGAATTGCTCAGACTTACCAACGCAGAACGACGCAAAGCGGGACTGCAACCTTTGCGATATTCTGCAACGTTAGGTAAAGTCGCGCAAAGCCATGCGAAAGACATGATAAAAAACAATTATTTTGACCATACAGGCTTAAATGGTTCTCAACCATCAGATAGAGCAAAATCTGCGGGCTATTCTTATTCCTATGTTGGTGAAAACATTGCCGCAGGAAACAAAACACCCGCTGAAACTATTCGTCAGTGGATGAATAGTCCCGGACATCGCGCTAATATTCTGAATCGGAATTATACAGAAATCGGCTTTGGTTATACTAGGGCTTCCACATATCAGTATGAGCATGTATGGGTTCAGGTTTTTGGAACCCCAAGCCGTAATGCCAGAAGATAGTGCTGACAGTTGACTCAATCATTCTAAATACTGCTCGGTTAAGAGATTTTGTAGGTTGGGTTGAGGAATAACGGAAACCCAACAAACCACTGAAAATGTTGGGTTAAGCGCTCCGCTCCACCTTCGGTGAACGTCCCTCAACCCAACCTACGTATTTGGGTATTTTGGAGCTTAACCGACAAGTATTGCAATCATTCTTGCCTAATATTTTTTGTAACCCCCTCCCGCAGGTCTACTGTGTACAAATAAGTCTCTATAAATCCCTGAACGGTCATTTCAGAGAACTTTTGGATTATTTCAAGACTTATATGTACACAGTAGTCCCGCAGGCGGGTAATCACCGTTGGGGGTGGGGTTATCAGCAGTTACCTTAAATCTTAGTTACATTAAAGAAGACCAACGACTAAAGTCGCTGTCTAAATAGCTAAAGTCCTCTTTTAGAGGACTGTTAATAGGGTTTATTGTAATAGTCAACACTTTTGTAGCTGGGTCAATAAAACAACTACTTCATCAATTGCCTGTCGTACAACTGAAGCAGGCTGGTCGCTATGATTAACAATAATACTGAAAACAATCGGCTCATACCTTGGTGCATTTACGTAACCAGCAAGTGTGACCACACCAGTCATTGTCCCAGTTTTTGCTTGTACAATACCCTCCGCTGAGGTATTTTTAAACCTATTTTTCAAAGTACCACTTCTGCCAGCAACAGGTAAAGAAGCGCGAAAAATTGACCCAGCAGAACCTCTTCCTATCCCCCGCAAAGTTTGCACTAAAGCCTCTGGACTAATAAAATTACGTCGCGACAACCCAGAACCATCATTTAATAAATAAGTCTTCTCATCCACTCCTAACTGCGTCAAAGTTTTTCTGAGAACTTCCATCCCCACATCAGCCGTAGTTTGATTTGGTTTTCTTGCTTGTTTAACAGCCAAAGCTCTTAACAAAGACTCAGCATATAAATTATTACTCTCTAAGTTCGTACTAGCTAGTAATTGCGACATCGGTGGTGACTGCACAGCAGCTAATTCCTGTTGACTCGTGCCAGTACCCACAGTTGTTTGTCCTAAGTTAATTCCCTCTCCTGCTAAAGCAGTACGAAAACGACGTAAAAAGAAATAATTAGGGTCAACAACGGGTAAAGTAACAGAAAAAGGATTAGAATTTGCCGCAATTTGTCCTTGAACTCGCAAAACTTTTCCTGTAAAATCGCGGTTAATATTAATAGAAGTCGGTTGACCTTGCGAAATCGTCAAAGCTTCATTAATTGTTATCCATTGTCGAGACTCATTAGTATCAACCCAAGAAATTTGTGCTGCTCTCCCGACAGTTTGGGGAATTAAATTAAACTTAAATACATTTTCATTCACCATAAAACTGCCAATAGGAGCACCATAATCTGACTGCACATCTTCCCATTGCCAAGTTGAGTTAACTATATCTCCTTTAATATAACTATCATCAGCAATTAGTTGCTTAATATCATTAATTCCCCTAGATTTTAACTGTTTAGCCAATACCGTCAGCTGAGCATCATTTATACTAGGGTCACCTCGACCAATAACACGTAAAACACCATTAGCATCCTGAACCACCGAAGTTCTAATGCGAAAATTCGCTCCCAAAGACTGTAATGCGGCTGCTGTTGTTAATACTTTAGTTACCGAAGCTGGGACAAAATATTTCTGAGCCTCTCTACCATAAAGTGTTGTATTTGCCGCAAGAGGCTGTATCAAAATACCCCAACGCGCTCGGCTGAATATCTGACGGTTGACCACCCCATCAATACTTTTCCCTAACTGAGCAGGACAAACAGCCCTTGTAGCCGTAGCCGGAGCTATCGGTGTCTGTGTATCTGTTTGTGCTTTTGCAAACAGCGGATTAATAACTAGCTGCGAACTGACCAACAGCAGCGATAAACCAATAGAATTTTTTTTAGACATAACTAAATTAACTTATTCAAAAGGAAACACTTTTATTACGTACGTACACAAATGACCCCTTACTCGTTCCCATGTTCCACATGAGAGTATGTAGAGACGTTACATGTAACGTCTCTACAGGGGTTTCACTTAATACTTATGTATAAATCGCCTTTGAGCCACGAAGGTTATCCCGTAAAGTAAATACATACCCTATACCATAGCAATTGACATGTCAATCTCTATCGCAAAAGAGTACCTTTTACATAACATAAAAGCCTGTATTAACATTTTTGAGATATATTATTTACTTAAAATTATTTAAACTTTACTCACGATAAAACTCATCCAAAATATCTTGAATTTCATTCGCGCTAATATCTTCCCGGTCAGACTTTGAATAAATTATTAGTAATAAAATACTTGTCAATGACTCAACTTGATAAATTAATCTATATCCAGCACTCTTACCTTTTTTAATATTACTGTTGCGAACTCTCACTTTATAGACAGTAAACTCCTCAGCAATACCTCCTATTCTATCTCCAGGAGTATGTCCTTGTTGTAATTGCTCGATAATTGGTTGAACATCAGAGCGAATACTGCGAAATCTCTTTGAAAGTCTATATAATTATTCCTCGAACTCGTCTGAAAATCTAATTTCAATTTCATCATCACTCTGCATCAATCCTACCCCAAAGCTCACTAATTGGTCTAGTTTGTCCAGATTTTGCTTGTTCTAAAGCCCGTTTTAGGCTAGCTTTAACTTCCTCAACAGGTGTATCATAAGAGTCATCATCCTCTTCGGTCTCTGTTGGTTCTGGAACTAGCACAATTATTCTGACTTGATGGGGATAATTTGCTTCTTTAATCGGCTTGTCTAAAATCAAATTTCCCTCAATATCAATTCGACCTGTAACTTCAATTGCTTTCATCTTTATTTTGCTTAATTTTATAAGACACTATAACACTCTGCTCCCTCAGTCCAAGAATGTAGAGATTAAATATGTTTAGTCTCTGCAAGGATTTTGGTTAATACATGCTTATAAATAATCAAATCTCCAGTTTATGAAGATTTTACCGATATGCTGGGTTTGCAGTAAGTTAGCAGCACTCAAAAAATAGAATTATTATAGATAAACCACCACAAAATGAAGGCTAGCGTTAAAGATGACAGTGATTACCGCCAAATGGACGCTTGACGACTATCACCAAATGATTGAAGTTGGTCTTCTTGAGGGTCGTCACGTCGAACTGCTAAATGGAGAAATCGTCGAAATGCCACCAGAAGGTCCAGAACATGCTCAGCTGAGCACCGACGCAGCAGATTATTTACGGTCTTTGCTTGGAGATAAAGCACTGGTGCGCGATGCTAAACCGATTACAATACCCGAAACAGCTTCGGAACCTCAACCTGATTTAGCAATTGTTCAACCTTTGAGAACGCTTTACCGCACTCGCCACCCGTACCCAGAAAATATTTTTTGGGTAATTGAATATTCAAATACCAGTTTAAGCAAAGATTTAGACGCGAAGAGAAAAGTTTACGCAAAGGCTGGAATTGCGGAATACTGGGTTGTGGATTTAAAAAACCGCCTCATAAAAATTCTACGTAACCCAATTGATGGAAATTATAGCCATGAAGTAACCCTTTTAGAAGGTGAAGTTAGTCCTCTTGCGTTTCCACAAATTAAAATTTTAGTGCTACGCTTATTAAACTAATATTGCTATTAACTTTGGCTGTATTATATTCATTACTATAGCAACCCTATATAGGTCATGAACAGCACAAGAATAGAACGAACCGCCAAGATTCCAATAAAGCCAAGTTTAAAGCGTATTTAAAAGTAATTTACTCATTTACATATATAAACCTATTTATTTCAGTAACGGCTTGCAACCCCATTTCCAGTTACGAAGGTCAATAGGTTAGAAACGATGCCATTTGGGGAACCCTAATAACATCGGGTAAAAAAAGGATTTAAGCATGAGAGCTATTCCTAAAGCAAAAAGTCTCTGGCTTAACACATTTGTGTTTGTACTCACAACTGGGTTGTTAACTTCGGGGGTATTTTCACCAGCGACGGCTCAGGTGACATCGGACAGTACAACTAATACAATTGTCAATCTCAATGGTAATTCTTTTACTATTCTTAATGGTATAGAAAAAGGTAATAATTTATTTCATAGTTTCAGTAATTTTTCTGTACCAACTGGTGGTTCCGCAACTTTTGATTTAGTTAATACCCCAAATATTACTAATATATTTAATCGAGTTACAGGTAGAAATATTTCCAATATCGATGGGTTAATTCGTACAGCAAATAGTGCAAATCAAGTAAGTTTATTCTTGATGAATCCCAACGGCATTATATTTGGGCAAAATGCAAGACTAGACATTAGTGGGTCTTTTGTGGGAACGACCGCAAATAGTATTAAGTTTGCCGATGGTGTTGAGTTTAGTGCAACGAATCCGACCCCAGTCCCCCTGTTAACAATCAATACTCCCATAGGCTTGCAGCTTGGTACGAATCCAGGGGGAATTACGGTTCAAGGTACAGGACATACCTTAACTTCTGAAAATCCACTCATTGCTCCTTTGATACCTACTGGTCTACACAATGGATTAGCCGTTCAACCGGGCAGTACTTTAGCACTTGTTGGTGGCAAAATTAACCTCAATGGAGGGGTTTTGACTGCACCAGATGGACGAGTTGAGCTGGGTAGCGTTACTAACGGTACTGTCCGCCTGATATCTGAAGCAAAAGGCATTCGGTTGAATTATGAAGGATTATCTAGTTTTGACGATATTCGATTGTCAGAGCGCTCACTCATCGATGTCAACGCAATTAATGCAGGCTCAATCCAAGTGCAAGGGCGTGAAATCAGTCTCACCGACGGTTCTGTATTATGGGCGCAAAATCGTGGCAATGAAGTCTCTGGGGAAATGACTGTGAATGCCTCTAGCAAACTAACCCTCAGTGGAACTAACAACAATGTGACAATTTCTAGTGGTTTAGTAACTGAAACAGTTGGGATGGGGGTTGCAGGAAATATAACTGTGACAACCCCACAGTTAGTCATTCAATCTGGTGGCAAATTAAGTAGCAGAAGCTACAGCACTGGGTCGGGTGGGGATTTAACAGTAAAGGCAGAAACGCTTTTAATTGAAGGCTATTCACCACTCTTTCCTGACTTATATAGTGTTTTAGGCACTATTACACTGGGAAGTGGAAAGGCTGGCAATGTATCGGTTTCCACACAGAATCTATCTATTTTAGATGGAGGCTATTTGGGGTCTTCAACTTTAAGCAACGGACAAGGCGGAAATGTCATCGTGAATGCTGATACAATTGCCGTTAGGGGAGTCACCCCAGCCTTTGTTCCCAGTGTTATTGCAGGCACTACGTTGGGACGTAGTGGCAACGCAGGCAATCTGACCCTGAATACCCGCACTCTAGCCCTGCAAAATAGTGGCTTAGTGACAACTTCCAGCATTGGCGTTGGCTCTGCAGGCGACTTGACTGTTAATGCATCTGAGTCTGTCGAAATTAGTGGCAAAGCTTCGGGTGAAATTTATTCTAGCGTGATTGCATCTACAGTTGATTATCCCAGTGTAGGCTACCGAGAAGCGTTTGGTTTATTGGGTGTCCCCATTGGTGCATCTGGTAATGTGGTAGTCAATACGCCTTTACTAAAATTGAGCAACTACGGCGCTGTGACGAGTGCTAATTTAGGGATTGGCAATGCGGGTATAGTTCAAATTAACGCCGATAACGTTCAACTTCGCGATAGCGCAACTATAAGTGCAATTACAAGCGCAGGCGAAGGGGGAAATGTTCAGATTCAGGCGCAAAATCTCATCCTAAAGCAAGCGAGCTCAATTTCAGCCACTGCTGGACAAGAGGGAAATGGCGGCAATATCAGAATTAATGCTCCTATTATTGTAGGTTTGGACGATAGTGATATTGTTGCCAATGCAGTTCAAGGTCGTGGCGGTAATATTACCATCAGTACCCAAGGCATTATCGGTTTGCAGAACCGTGACCGCTTAACTCCAGACTCGGACATCACCGCTAGTTCCGAATTTGGCGTTAACGGTACAGTAGATATTAAAAATTTTGGAGTTGACCCTAGTTCTGGCTTAGTTGAATTACCAGTAAACTTAGTTGATTCATCACAGCAAATTGCTACAGGTTGTTCTAATAATACTGGTAGCAGTTTTGTAGCAACAGGACGGGGTGGAATACCACAAAATCCAACTCAACAGGTGACGAGCGAACGCACTTGGTCTGATATCCGCGATATCTCGGCATATAGGAGTAATAGCTACGTCACAGTTCAAATAACTAAACCAGCAGAGGTTCTTGTTGAAGCTACTTCTTGGCGACGTAATGAACTGGGCAAAATTGAGTTAGTTGCAGATGTATCTAATCGTCAGACGCAACAAATATTAACCTGTGCTGCTATTAAGGAACGGTAATTATTTATGGTTTTCCAAATTAAAAAAAGTCGCTGGCTTTATATCAGTTTAAGTATTATAACTATGTTAACCGTATTCGCTATTACACCAGTCAAAGCATCTCCAGCAGTAACAACCCCTGCCCTCTCTTTTGCCCAATCAATTAATATGCTCTCAGAGGGACGAAAACTTTACAGTTTAGGGCGTTTTGCAGAAGCTGTTAAGGCTTGGGAAACAGCAGCACAACAGTATCAAGCTAAAGGCGAACGTATGAATGAAGCCCTAAGTTTAAGTTATCTCTCACTTGCACAACAGGAACTTAATCAGTGGGAAGCAGCGGAAAAATCTATCGAGCAAAGTGTAAAAATTTTACAAACGGCTAACTACTCTGCCGATGCGATTATTTGGGCACAAATACTTAACACAAAAGCAAATTTAGAACTTCGTAAAGGTCGAGGGGAAAATGCTCTTACAAGCTGGCAACAAGCACAAAAATATTACGAGCAGGCTGGGGATACAATAGGTAGTCTGGGTAGCCAAATTAACCAAGCACAAGCTTTACAAAGTTTAGGATTTTATCGTCGCTCAAAGAAACAATTAGAAATGCTAACGCAAAAGTTAGCAACAATGCCGGATTCGGAAGTCAAAGTCAGTGGATTGCGTTCGCTTGGTTTGGCTCTTCATGCAATTGGTGATAGCAAAAGCCAACAAGTTTTAGAACAAAGTTTAGCAACAGCAAATAAAATTGCAGCAAAAACTCAGTTAAGTTCCATTCTCTCAAGTCTGGGAAAAATAGCCTCACATCAACAAGACCCGGAAGCAGCATTAAATTACTTTGAAGACGCACAAACAGCAGCTACAAACCCAGCCGAAGCTTTACAAGCGGGTTTAGCTCGTTTTAAATTATTGGTGGATTACAATAAACTAGAACATGCTATTCCCCTCGCACCTCAGTTGCGACAACAATTAGAAGAATTACCACCTAGCCATAGTTCCCTTTATGCAGCGATTAATTTTGTAGCAACCTTGAATCGCTTAGAAAACCCCGATAGAGTTGTACCAAGCAAAGATTTGGCTCAACTAATGGCAGTTACAGTTAAATCAGCCCAAAAAATTCAGGATGCTTCCGCAGAAGCTTACGCTTTATATCAGTGGGGACAACTCTATCGTCGCACCCAGCAGTTGTCTGAAGCAAAGGAATTATCCGAAAAGGCTCTAGATATTGCTCGTACAGTCCAAGCTGACAATATTATTGCTCAGTCGGCATGGCAGATAGGACAATTGTATAAACAACAAGGTAATAAACCAGAAGCAATTGCGGCTTATACTGAAGCGGTGAAGTCATTACAAGCACTACGTTCTGATTTAGTAGCCATTAACTCTGATATACAATTTTCTTTCCGCGAAAGCGTAGAGCCTGTTTATCGAGAATTAGTAGGTTTACTTTTGGACGAGCAGCAACCTACCCAAGCTAGCTTGTTACAAGCTCGTGGATTGATTGAATCGCTGCAAATCGCCGAACTCGATAACTTTTTCCGCGAAGCTTGTATAGATAAAGCTAGGCAAATTGACCAGGTTGACCCAACAGCAGCAGTTATTTATCCTATTATCCTACCTGACCGTTTAGCAGTAATTCTCTCCAAAACAGGGCAACCTCTACGTTACTATGCGACTCAAAAATCGAAAGCCGATATTGAACAAACTCTTGATAATCTATTAGCTAGCCTCAACCCTGTTTCCGATTCCAAGAGCAGAGAGCAACTAACTCAACAAGTTCATGATTGGCTGATTCGTCCCGCAGAACAGGATGGAGCATTGAAAGATAGCAAAACACTGGTATTTGTTTTGGATGGTAAATTGCGGAATATACCAATAACAGCCCTATATGACGGCAAGCAATATTTGATTGAGAAATATGCCGTTGCCCTTTCACCGGGATTGCAACTGATTGCTGCTCAGTCGCTCCAGCAAAATAAAATAAACGCGGTAGTTGCTGGTATTAGCGAATCCCGCGCTGGTTTTGCGGCTTTACCTGCGGTAGAATTAGAAGTGAAGCAAATTTCTCAAATAGTGCCTTCCGACCTGTTGCTAAACCAAAAATTTACCACTACTGCCCTTGCAAATCGCCTCAAATCTAGCAGTGTTGATGTTGTCCATTTAGCAACCCACGGACAGTTTAGCTCCCGTCTTGAAAATACTTTCTTACTTACGTGGGACGGACAAATTAATGTGAAAGAATTATCAGAACTTCTCAAAAATCGTAGTGAAGATTCATCAAAAGCAATTGAATTACTCGTACTAAGTGCCTGCGATACTGCCACAGGTGATGACCGCGCTGTTCTGGGACTGGCAGGTTTAGCAGTCAAATCGGGTGCTCGTTCCACTGTAGCCACCCTCTGGCCTGTCAAAGATAAAGCCGCAAAAATGCTTATGACTAGCTTTTATGAACGACTACAACAACCCAGAATTACCAAAGCCGAAGCACTGCGACAAGCCCAAATCAACCTGATTCACCAATCTGATTTTCGTGACCCTTTCTTTTGGTCTGCCTTTGTCTTAGTTGGAAACTGGATTTAATTACGTAATATAACTTCTTGATTATGTAAATATTTTTCTATGTACTTTCTCTCTTTGGTTGTTTATAACAGCTGGTATATCCTCTATTTAGAACAGACATAGAGTAAACAAAAACTTTTTCGTCAATTCTATTTCCAGTATTTTATGTCACAACCAACTAGAAACATCTGAAAAATCATGAAACGTCGATATTTAGTAAATGCATTAGGCGTCATTGCTTTAGTTACTAGTAGTGTCAGTGCCTACGCTGTCACATTTAAACCACCTCAAAGTGCCGCTCCTCGTCAAACAACTGGGGGGGCTTCTCGTGGTAGATTAATAACTCCAGCGCAAGGGAATAATACCCCTAGCCAGCCAAGTAGAGGAACTTCCCGTAGTAATATATTTACTCCAGCAACGCAGAATACTACACCTATACGAACAACGGGAGGAGCTTCTAGAAGCAATTTACCTACCGCAGCAGATGCAGCTACACTCATAGCGGTCTTACCTCAAAGCTACTACGGTACAACGGTGTCCGAACGTCCCACCATTATGGTGCATATTCCAGCTTCTAACGCGAAAGAATCTGTGTTCAGCATCAAGGATGAAGCTGGCAAAATGCACTACAGTATGACCATTCCAGTAGCTGAAAAATCGGGTGTGATTGCCATCAAATTACCTAGTTCAGCACCCCCTTTAACTGTTGGTAAAAATTATCAGTGGTTCTTGGCACTGAAAACTGATGGAAAACTTAGCCCCAGTACACCTTATGTTGATGGTTGGATTCAACGCATTCAGCCTAATACTGAAGTTGCGACAGCAATGCAACAGCAAGATGCATTGAAGCGGGTAGCTGCTTTCGGTAAACATGGGGTTTGGTATGACTGTGTAGCAACACTTTTTACATTACATATCGAGCAACCCAACAATCCAATTATTATCAAACAATGGCAAGAACTTCTGGCTTCGGTTAGTCTGAAAGAGATTGCTACGGCTCCGTTAGTACCTATTAACTAAATATTTTTTGGTAAATTATAAATATGTTGATGAGGTATTAACAACTTCACCAACATATGATTTCACAGGTAAACTTTGGAACACATACAGCAAATCTCAAGTTAGTAAAATATAAGCAGGCGGGCAAGGATGCCCACCCCACAAGAGTTTGATATTAAACTTATGCATATTATTTACCTGCAAATTGCTGTATTTACATTCTTGCTCTAAAAGGCTTAATAATTATTTTATAAACACTTTCTCAGATAACAAATTCGCTGTCACCACCAGTTTTAACTGGCTTTCCTTTAAAGGAGCGAGCGACCGCACTTTTCGAGATGAACGAGGAACCATCGTTTACGATTCACAAAAAATTGATGAATTATTTGAAAGCTATACACAAAGATTTGATGATTAATAAATGTAACACAGTCAACTACACGAGGCTATTTGAGAAAGCAAAAACTGATTAACGCAAAACTTCCAATTCACTCAAATGACTTATAACTTTGCCTAAACGCTCGCAAAAGTAAACAACTTCATAATTAGGTGCAAGCTCCTGTTGCAGTTGTTTCCATAAGCTAATTTCTTCTTCTTCAAAAGCAGCTTCACTCTCCAAAGTCGGAAAACCTGGAGAATTACCAGGGTCTGCCCAGTTTAAAGTGGCATTATAAGTTGTTGCCAATTTGTGCAGACGAATAATTGTAGCTTGGCTTAAAGGAAGTTTTTTTGGGTCAATGTTCCCGACCTTATCACCATCTGCCCACCATAAAGGTTCACATCCGTAATCGAGCATTAGTTTAATTTTGATTGCCATACATTTAAATTAGCTCAAGGTAACGAAGCAGGATTAGCTCCCACTATATACCCATTATCACCTACACTTACAGCTATATATTGCGTTTGTCCGTTGAAAATAACTTCATATATTTCCCTACGCGGTTCTACTGTGCCTTGATAACCCAGAAATCTCCCTGATATCACAGCTGTCATTACAGCATCTGGTATTTCATGTTCCAAAATTCCACGTCTTTGAAAATCCTCTCTATGTTGCTGTAAGATATGCGCTAGTCCACTGCCTCTTCTACCTGCTTTTCCTTCTTCTAAAAAAACTATTTTACTATCAGCAAGTTTCGCAATCCTAACTATTTTTTCTGGCGTATGTTTTACACCAGTTTGCGTTAGTTTGGCAATTAAGGCTATTTTCTCTATATCGAAATTAGAGTGATTAGTCAATGTTCACTAAATATATTTATATGTTGATAACTTATTACAATACATTTGAAAATACACAAATTTGAATTAATATTTTTAGAATATAACACTCCTAAATAATTTCTATCCGTGTATAAGTCAAAGGGCACTAGCATGAATACCTATTTTTTCTTCTTGGGAAATAGCCTGACACTGGCATAAATTTATACTCTTATACTCTTGACTTGCTTGGCTTCTTAGCGGTTCGTAATTTATGTCTTTATTGATATATTTACGCATAAACGAATGAAATATAGTTGCTACATTTAAAATTTAAGCATAAAAGGTAATTTTGAAGAAGCCGAAGCACTTTTTATTTTATTTTGCAAAAAAAAACGCAGAGAAAATAATATTCTCTGCGCGTCAAATCGGTGATAAAAATTAAAACCTTCAATCAACAAAACCTACAACTTAGTTCCACATTCAGAACAAAAATTGTGATTCGGCAAATTATTTGTACCACAGTTGCTGCAAACCTTCGGTCCAGCATTCGTCTTAGGTGACTGTTTTGGCAAACCAACCATTTGAGCATTACTCTTACCAGGAGCAACCATTGGGTAACAGTTCTCGTCTTTAGTCACATGGACATTAAGAATAACTGGGCCATTATGCGCCAACATTTCAGCTACCGCACTCTTAAACTCATCGCGGCTCTTAACCACCATACCCTTAATACCATAAGCTTGGCACAAAAGTTCAATATCAGGCATCCCCACTTCCATATTAGAAGAAGAATAGCGCTCGCCATAAAAAGCTTGCTGCCATTGACGAACCATCCCTTGCCAGCCATTATTTACAATCACAGTCTTGACATTTATCCCATACTGTGAAAGCGTGCCCAACTCCTGCAAGCACATCTGAAAGCTAGCATCCCCACTGATACAAATAACTTCCTCATCAGGGAAAGCCACTTTTGCTCCCATCGCAGCAGGAACACCAAAACCCATCGTCCCCAAACCAGCACTAGAAATCCAGCGACGGGGGCCATTTTTCAGGAATTGCGCTGCCCACATTTGATGTTGACCAACATCAGTAGTATAAAAAGCATTAGGAGCCTGACGTCCAACTTCAGAAATCGCCTCTTGAGGAGAAATACTATCAGGATGTATCGGCACCTCCAGAGGATACTCTTCCTTCCAGCGATTAATTAAATTCAGCCATTCCTGAGTTTGGTTTGGCGTACTCTTAACACCCATTCTGTGACATCGCAATAAAATATCTTGCAAGACATTTTTCACGTCACCAACAATAGGCACCTCAGGAACCCTATTTTTGCCAACTTCCGCAGGGTCAATATCGATATGAATAACCTGAGCACGGGAAGCAAATTCATCTAGCTTACCTGTAACCCGGTCATCAAACCTAGCACCCACACAAATCAACAAATCGCAATCACTAACAGCAAAGTTAGCATAAGCAGTACCATGCATCCCCAACATCCCCAGAGCCAGAGGATGATGTTCATCAAAAGCACCAATACCCATCAAAGTAGTAGTGACGGGCATACAGAACAACTCAGCTAACTCCTGAATTTGCTTATGAGCGCCAGAAGCAATCGCACCACCACCAACATACAGTAAAGGACGGCGACTTTTACGAATTAACTGTAGGGCAGCACTAATTTGGCGAGAATTACCCCTTACCGTAGGACGATACCCAGGAAGTTTTACATCACCCGGTTCTACAGGCAAATAATCAAACTCTTCCAAAGCCACATCCTTGGGTACATCAATCAACACAGGCCCCGGACGGCCAGTAGTAGCAATGTGAACCGCTTCCGCAACAATCCGCGCCATATCCTGAGTATCGCGCACCACATAGGAGTGCTTAACAATAGGCAGGGTAATACCATATATATCAGTTTCTTGGAAAGCATCCGTACCAATAGCAGGTCTAGCAACTTGTCCGGTAACAACAATCAACGGGATAGAGTCCATATAGGCAGTAGCAATACCCGTGACCAAATTTGTTGCACCAGGTCCAGAAGTACCAAAACACACACCTACCTTACCAGTAGCACGAGCATAACCATCAGCAGCATGGGCTGCAGCTTGCTCATGCCGTACCAGGATGTGCTTAAGACCACCTTCACCCGACTCTACTTTATACAAATCATCATAAATAGGCAGAATAGCACCACCGGGATAGCCAAAAATCACCTCAACCCCGTGACGACGAAGACTATCAAGTAAAGCAAAACCACCAGTCGCACGCTGCGACTTTTTGATTTGCTTACTAGAAACATCCGACGCAGTGAAACTTTGTATTTTCACCTCACTAACTTGGGGATGGGAATCTCCTGTAGAGATGCTATGCCCTTCAGACACGCTACGCGCACGTGGACCCACAGCCAGACCTCACCTTATAGCTAAATTAATTCCGAAAATCTGTAATTAACATTTCATTTTAAATGAAAACTTTGATAAAGTTATCAAAATTTTCGCTATTAAAAAAGAATAGGTCTTAATTCTACCTGAAAAAAAACAGCCAAATCCAACCCAACAGCACTTTCTATCAATTTTCCCCACCCCCAAAACGTAGAGACTAAACATGTTAGTCTCTACATCTGGAGAAGTGACAAATATATAAACCTCAACCCCATACCCCAATAGACTTATAAGCAAAACAAAACCCAATGTTAAGCAAAATTGTTATAAGACTCTTTACAAAGCTTAATAATTAATGTTACAGTTCTTAACATAAGCAAACAAACGGGGAAAAACACAATGCGTACAAGTCCAATAATCGACAACGAAGGCAAGCTAAACAACTTTGCAGTAGAGCCAAAGGTATATGTAGACGAGCAAGGAAGCCGTGCAGGATTCACACCTTTCGCAGAAATGTTCAACGGTCGTTTAGCAATGATTGGCTTTGTCTCCCTAATAGCATTAGAATTAGCAACCGGACACGGAGTAATTGGTTTCCTGCAAAACCTGTAAAAGAAATAGTAATTTAAATTAAATAGGTTACATAAATAGAGACCGTAATTTTACGGTCTCTATTTCCATTGAAGCAAAACACTAAAAAGTTTTGAATTTTGAGTTTTGATAAAAATTCAATCAACAGTCAGCAGTCAACAGTCAGCAGTCAACAATCAACCACTAATGCTGAATATCCAAATTTAAAATGTAACTTCCGAGTTGAACCTTACCCGACCATAACTCATATTCCACCCGCAAATTTTCCGGTAGAGGGTGTCCACTCAAAGTTAAACTGCGAGTGAAATTGCGTAAGCGGATAGGCTGTTGAGGTTGTAATGACTCCGTTGGTAACCAGTAACGAGTAATACCATAAACACCCTGTTCCCAAAAGTGACGATAACTTAATTGCCCATTACCTTGCATCGTCATAGTCACTCGGTAGGGTGAAATTTCTAACCATAAAAGCCTGGGACTGCTGGGGGTAATTGCGGCCTCGTAATTTTTTGGAGTTGGAGCAGCCAAAAGTAAATGAAATCTTTCATTATCTTTTTGATACAACGTTCCAGCTGTTTCCACAATAGATGACAACGGTAAGTCAGTGGAAATCAGCGATAGACATACAGGTTTACGGTGATGAGTAAGCATGTTCCGGTGTGTGAGGAATGATTTGTGTGATAGAAAGTAAACTCCGTAAAATCGGAATAACTAGGAAGTCAATAAGCGCGGTAGGATACTAGCGAGGAAGTAATTTTATTTAAGTATGAGGTTTCTAAGGTTCAGGCAAATTTTGTATTTAGTCATTAGTTAATTGTCAATTGTCAATAAGTATTTTTACTGGAGACTGGAGATTTTTTACTATAGACTAAATAACAAAACTATATGCGTAACATCGCATTGTGCCATCAAAAGGAGGCAGAAGCATAAATAAAACTTCTTACTTCATATTTCATATTCATATTTCACATTTCATCCTATGCTCTTCGGGGGCAGTTCTTAGGCGAAAGTCCTAGAATCTTCATCCTTCAGTAAAAACTTCCGGTGCAATCATACGCCAGTTTATCCTAATGTCGGCTTTTGTTATCACAATAGAAAACAAAGATAACTTTTCTCAGAATTTAACAATTCTGCCACCAACCATACAGTTATCGCTAAAAGGACGCATCCGGGTGCCAGGAGATAAATCTATCTCTCACCGAGCTTTAATGTTGGGAGCCATCAGTACAGGTGAAACCCACATAGAAGGACTTTTGTTAGGGGAAGACCCCCGTAGCACCGCTAGCTGTTTCCAATCTATGGGAGCAGAATTTTCTGAACTCAATACAGAATTGGTGCGTGTCAGAGGTATTGGTTTAGGTAACTTGCAAGAACCAGCAAATGTTTTAGATGCTGGTAATTCTGGTACTACCTTACGCTTAATGCTGGGGCTGTTAGCTTCTCATCCAGAACGCTTTTTTGCCGTAACGGGTGATAATTCATTGCGTTCCCGTCCTATGTCCCGTGTTGTAAAACCTTTACAACAAATGGGAGCTGAAATTTGGGGACGTAAAGGTAACTCGTTAGCACCCCTTGCAGTTCATGGAACAAAACTTAAACCAATACATTACAATTCTCCCATAGCTTCCGCCCAAGTCAAATCTTGTATTCTTCTTGCGGGTTTAATGACCGAAGGTAAAACAACAGTCACCGAACCAGCTCTGTCCCGTGACCACAGCGAGCGAATGTTGAAGGCTTTTGGAGCAGAATTGGAGGTAGACCCAGAAACTCATAGTGTTACTATTATTGGACCATCTAAATTACATGGACAATCAGTAGTTGTACCTGGAGATATTAGTTCTGCTGCTTTTTGGATGGTAGCTGCAGCCATTGTACCTGGTTCGGAACTAGTTATAGAAAATATCGGTGTAAACCCAACTCGCACAGGAATTTTAGAAGCCTTAGCCATGATGGGAGCCGATATTCAACAAGAAAATAAGCGCGAGGTAGCTGGGGAACCAGTAGCTGATTTGCGTGTTCGTTCCAGTCGTCTCAAAAGCTGCGAAATTTCTGGGGATATAATTCCCCGACTTATTGACGAAATACCTATTTTGGCAGTCGCAGCCGTATTTGCCGAAGGTACGACTGTTATCAAAGACGCAGAAGAACTCCGTGTCAAAGAAAGCGATCGCATTACTGTGATGGCACAGCAATTAAATAAAATGGGGGCACAAATCACAGAATTACACGACGGGATGGAAATAATCGGAGGAACACCGCTAACAGGCACAGAGCTAGACAGTTTTACAGACCATAGAATAGCCATGAGTTTGGCAGTAGCAGCGCTAAATGCTAAGGATAAAACAATCATCCGACGAGCAGAAGCAGCAAGCATATCCTACCCAAACTTTATAGCCACATTGCAAAAAATCTGTAGTTAGTCAAAAATAACACAGTCATCAAATACCATAACCCCAAAATGTAGAGACGTTACATGTAACGTCTCTACAAAATTCATCAATTATGAAAAAATTTGACTTCGATTATGAGATTCATCAAAATCAATGAGTGGTCCTTTGGGTACAATCCCAGTAGGATTCACAGATGAATGGCTAATATAATAATGCCGCTTAATATGGTCAAGATTACACGTTTCCCTCACACCTGGATATTGATAAAGTTCCTTCAGGTAATTCCACAAATTAGGATAATCAATAATCCGACGTAAATTACATTTAAAATGCCCATAATAAACAGTATCAAAACGGAACAAAGTAGTAAATAAACACCAGTCAGCCTCAGTTATTTTATCTCCACAAAGATAGCGATTTTTCCCTAACACATCTTCCCAATAGTCAAGTGCATCAAATAACTCAGTTACAGCTTCATTATAAGCGGACTGCTTAGTCGCAAATCCTGCACGGTAAACACCATTATTGATAGGTTGATAAATAGCGTCAATTGTTTGGTCTATTAATTTTCCTAAATCTTGAGGATAAAAATCTACATTTTTATTAGCAAACGCAGCAAACTGAATATCAAACATCCGTATAATTTCACGGGATTCATTATTCACAATCGTGCTTGTTTTCTTATCCCATAAAACAGGAACTGTAACTCGTCCGCTATAACTAGGGTCAGCTTTCAGATAAATTTGCCAAAGATATTGTGTATCGTTAATAGTGTCAGGAATGCTACCTGGTTCATCAGAAAATTCCCAGCTATTATCGTGAATTTCCGCAGCTACCACAGATAAACCAATAACATTTTGTAAACCTTTCAATTGCCGCATAATCGCAGTACGACAAGCCCAAGGACAAGCCCAAGATATATACAAATGGTAACGTCCTTCTTCAGCTTTAAACTCACTTGAACCATCTGCGGTAATCTGATTACGAAAAGTCGTAGAAGGACGAACAAATTTTCCATCAGAATCTTCTTGCTCTCGTTGGGATAGCCACTTGCCATCCTTGAGGATTCCTAAACCCATAACTATATATTCCCTGAAAAAAAAGGAGTGGTGATTAATTTCCACCATACCTATAAGCTCAAATTCTTTTTCTAGAATCATCTGCCAAAAGGTATGAATTATAACTTACACCACTCCCCACTCCCCACTCTCTATTCCCTAACTGTCCTGATTAAGAATTTTTGGTACTTTAAAAAACTCTTCTTCTCTGTCAGGAGCACCATTAAGAATCGCTTCCCTCTCTGGATAGGGTTGCAAATCATCAGTACGTGTTACATTACTCACATCAATAGCTCTAGTCGTCGGAGACACATCGGTAACATCCAACTCACTTAATTGTTCTATATACCCAAGAATACTACCCAACTGAGTAGTAAACTTTTCTTCCTCTTCGCTTGTTAACTCCAAACGTGCAAGAAGCGCTACTTTGTGAACTTGTTCTTTGTCAATCATAAAAATTGTTAAGTGTTAACTGTTGACTGTTGACGGTTGACTGTTAAATGTTGACTTTTGGGTGAGTTATTAACTGAAAAAATAATAACAGTCAACTGTGAACCGTCAACTGTGAACCGTCAACCGTCAACCGTCAACCGTCAACCGTCAACCGTCAACAAATTAAAAGAATATATCAACTTGTAGTCGTCCGGTAGTTTTTAACCAGTTTTGAGCTTCAATATAATTATTAGGGGCCAAGCGAACAGCTCGAATCCAATAATCAGCAGCAACATCAAACAGAGCTTCCCCTCCGTCTTGGTCTCCTTCTTCCTTCGCCTTTTCTCCTTTATAGTGATAAATACAGGCGATATTATTCAAAGCACTTGATGAACGAGGGTTTAAATCCAAAGCTTGGTGATATAAATCCAACGCAGTTTCATGGTCTCCGTTGCTGGCATAAATCAAACCCATATTATAGAGGATGTAACTTCTGTCGTTAGAGTCCTCTTCCAATTCTAGAGCTTGTTTATAGTTATCCAAAGCCTCCGCGTATTCTCCCTCAGCCTGAGCGGACATACCATCGCGATAATATACAAAAGCCTCTTTAGCTTTTTTATTAGTCGGCAGCATCTTGAGAATGATATCTGCCATAACAGTAAAAGACTTGTCAACAAAATTATCGTTTTTTTGCGTTCTTGGCATATGCCCTCTCTACTATGACTAATTACGGTGACTAATGGCGAAAAAAAGTTTCTTTAGTATTTATTATCTGTTGATTAGGAGCCAATAGCTTTAATGTAGCTGATTTACAGGAAAAATTAAGGCTTGCTTAATGTTGCTATGCAATCAGAACCATTATGCTTAGGATTGTTTACAATAGTGCTAACCGGGTAACCAGTCATCGCGCTTTCAGGATAGGGATTTAGTAACTTTTGCAGCGGTTCGGATGCTTGTACTTTTGGGTCTAACCATAAATCATAATCCTTAGCGAACAAAATTACTGGCATTCTATCGTGCAGTGGTTTCAATAGTTCGTTGGCTTCCGTGGTCAAAATGGTGCAAGAATTTATTTCCTCTCCTTCCGGAGATTCCCACTTGGACCACAACCCCGCAAAGCCGAAAGGTTGCTCTGAGTTCAAGCGAAAATAAAATGGTTGCTTTTTACCATCGGTTTTTTGCCACTCGTAAAACCCATCAGCAACAATTAAACAACGTCGTCGCTTGAAAGCATTACGAAAAGAGGGTTTTTCTGCCACAGTTTCCGCTCTTGCATTAATTAGTTTAGCCCCCATGCTTTTGTCCTTTGCCCAAGAAGGTATTAATCCCCAGCGGAACAAATTATATTCGCGTGTATTATCTTCAGAATTATTTAATATCGTCCCCACCAACTGAGTAGGTGCAATATTATATTGCGGTTCTATATCGCTCAAATTATTTAAATCAAAGATTTCAGCGATTTCTTGAGCACTTGAGTGCAAAGTAAATCTTCCACACATAAATTTATACTCGTATATATTTTAAAACTGATTAAAATTAATTAAATACTGGACATAAATAATACTTTTGTTATTTCCGCTTTTCAGATAATTGTGCCTAGTTGTTGTCTTTATAAATTTTATCGTATATATTTGATATTTTGATAAAATACTATATTTTATCCCTTCATAACTGACCACTTCACCCCAGTTTTTAGCATGGAAACGCTGCGTTTGTACGATTTTTTACCTTCAGGTAATTGTTATAAGATTCGGCTTTTATTAACGCAACTGGGTGTTCCCTTTGAGCGAATAGAGACTAACATACTACAAGGAGAGACACGAACCCCAGAATTTCTCGCAAAGAATCCTGTCGGTAAAGTTCCAGTAATAGAAATGGACTCAGCAAAATACCTGACAGAATCAAACGCCATCTTAATTTACCTAAGTGAAGGAACAGAATTTTTACCCTACGACCGCTATTTAAGAGCACAAGTTTTCCAATGGTTATGTTTTGAACAATCCATTCGTGAACCAATTGCTAGTTCCAGATTTTGGACTTCTGTTCTATGTAAACCTTCGGAATACAAACAAGCTATAGAACAAAGACGAGAACCAGGTTATGCAGCATTAAAGCTGATAGAAGACCACTTACAAAATTATAATTTTTTTGTAGGAGAGCGCTACACTATCGCTGATATTGCACTTTTTGCTTATACTCATGTAGCAAACGAAGGAGGCTTTGATTTAGCAAAATTTTCCGCAATTGCTGCTTGGATAGAACGAGTAAAACAACAAGCAGGCTATATCAGTATAACTCAAGAATTTTAAAAGGGTTTTAAGTTTTGTTCGTGATGCGAACAAAACTTCCTATACGTCAATTTCTACCAATTTTTGCCGAGAAGACAATCCAGATTTAATAGTAACATAAGACTTCGGTACATTAAATTTTTCCGCGAGTAATTTAATTAACTCATCATTTGCTTTACCATCCACAGGGTGCGATTTTAAATGTACATTTAAACTACCATCAGCCTCTTCTGTAATTTTTTGTATTTTAGAATTTGGTTTTACTTTAACTGCTTTTAGCATATGACTGTTGACTGTTAACGGTTGATGCTTGACTGTTAAATGTTGATAATAAACTTTTTCTACCTAAAGTTACCTAAGCTATCGTTCAAAAGAAAGATGGAATCTTACTCATCGGTGTGTGAACCTAATAAGTGGCAATGAAGCAAATAAGTTGCAAAAAAAATTGTCAGAGGAGAACACATCATGGTAGCTACATTAGATAACACTAAACGCTCTGCTATAGCAGCCAAATTGGCTGATATGAAACAAGTACAGCAGTTATTGATTGAGAACGAGCAACAGTTCATAAAGGAATGTTCCGATAGCGAGATTTGCGATAACATCAACAACATGCTAAAGGATGACCAAAAGAACTTGGGTATTCTGGAAACAGTTATGGTTCAGTATGGTGTCCAAAGTGAACCCGATAAAACCGTTCAAGAAATGGTGAAAAAGGCCAAGCAGTTGATGCAAGGTTCTGAGCTTAACTTGTATGAAAAAGTATTTCAACACGAATTACTTAAACATCAACAAGTTATGAGCGGTTTGACCATTCACAAAGCAGCACAAAAAGTAGGTGCTGACGTAATGATGGCAATTGGACCCCTGAATACCGTTAACTTTGAAAACCGTGCTCACCAAGAGCAACTCAAAGGTATTTTAGAAATATTGGGTGTCCGTGAGCTAACTGGACAAGACGCAGACCAAGGTATCTGGGCACGAGTACAAGACGCAATGGCAGCATTGAGTGGAGTATTTGGCAGCGCTGTTACACAAAACAGCGATAAGCAAGATATGAATATCCAGGATATTATTCGCTTAGACCATAATAAAGTTAATACTCTGTTTACACAGTTGTTGGCTAGTAACGACCCCCAGAAAATCGAAGAATATTTTGGTCAAATTTATAAAGACCTTTTGGTACACTCTATTGCGGAAGAAAAAGTTGTTTACCCAGCGGTTCGTCCACAATATGGTGAAGACAATACCCAAGAATTATACGATGAACAAGCTCACATGAAGGTGCTTTTAGATGAAATTAAGGGAATTAGCCCATCTTCACCTCAATTTAAGGATAAAGTAAAACAGTTGATGGGAGAAGTGGGTGACCACATTCGTCAAGAAGAAAGCACAATGTTCGCGACCATCCGCAACAACTTTAGCTCTGACCAATCTGAGCAATTGGCGACTAAGTTTAAAGCTGCAAAATTGGAAGAACAGCAAAAGTTGGCTGGTATGAGTTCAGCTAGCAAGTAATACCAATTTACAATAAGCGCTACGCTCCACTACGTGAACGCAATTCGCAATTCGCAGTTTAAACAAGGCTAGGTAAAGTTGATAACTCACACCACATTTCTCATGTGGTGTTTTTTACTAAAAAAATAAAATATATTCTTCGCAAATCCCAGTCCTTACAATATAAAACAAATATAAAGTTAAGTATTAAACAAAAATTAAGAGTACTTTATGTTACTCTAATCTGAGGCACAAAAAATATAATCCCCAAGCCACAGTAAATCGTCAAATTAATCAAGCGAGACTTTAAAATTAAAGGGCTTGCACTGATTTCTGTGTCAAGTTGAGAATAAATAGGCAAAGCAGACGGGGAAATATAACGTGAGTCTGGGATTTGATTACGATTTAGTGATTATTGGTGCTGGGGTTGGAGGTCATGGAGCTGCCCTTCACGCTGTCGCAAGCGGTTTAAAAACGGCAATTATTGAGGCTGCCGATATGGGAGGAACCTGTGTGAACAGGGGTTGTATCCCTTCTAAAGCTTTGTTAGCCGCTTCTGGACGGGTACGAGAGCTAAGAAATGCCCACCACCTTAAAGCGTTAGGTATTCAGCTGGAAAATGTCCAGTTCGACCGTCAGGCTATCGCAGACCATGCGGGAAATTTAGTATCCAAGATTCAAGGAGATTTAACCAACAGTCTCAAGCGTCTGGGAGTAGATATCATAAGAGGTTGGGGAAAAGTTGCTGGTCATCAAAAGGTAATTGTTAGCACAAGTGACGGAGAAAAAACGATTACCGCCAAAGATATAATGCTTTCTCCCGGTTCAATTCCCTTTGTGCCTCCTGGGATTGAGGTAGACGGCAAAACAGTATTTACTAGCGACCAAGCGGTCAAGTTAGATTGGCTACCCGATTGGATAGCAATTATTGGTAGTGGATACATAGGGTTAGAATTCTCTGATGTTTATTCCGCTTTGGGCTGCGAAATCACGATGATAGAAGCCCTTGACCAATTAATGCCAGGATTTGACCGCGATATAGCCAAGCTAGCCGAAAGAGCTTTAATTACTCCTCGTGACATAGAGACTTATGTAGGAATTTATGCTAAGCGAGTAATTCCTGGTTCACCGGTAGTAATTGAGTTAGCCAATTTCAAAACCAAAGAAGATGTAGATGTGTTGGAAGTAGACGCTTGCTTAGTAGCAACAGGACGCATTCCTGCAACGAAAAATCTTGGCTTAGAGTCAATAGGAGTGGAACTCGACCGTCGAAATTACATACCAGTCAACGACAGTATGGCCGTATTAAGCGCAGGGGAAGTAGTGCCTAACTTGTGGGCAATTGGTGATGCGACAGGAAAAATGATGTTAGCTCATGCTGCATCAGCTCAAGGTATCATAGCTGTAGAAAACATAATAGGTAAAAACAAGCAAGTTGATTATCTGAGTATACCCGCAGCAGCCTTTACCCATCCAGAAGTAAGTTACGTAGGTCTAACAGAAGCCGCAGCAAAAGACTTAGGAAAAGCAGAAGGATTTGAAGTTGGAGTCAGCAAAAGTTACTTCAAAGGAAATTCCAAAGCTTTAGCAGAAGGAGACGTTGACGGAATGGCAAAAGTTGTCTATCGAAAAGACACAGGAGAAGTCTTAGGGGTTCACATTTTTGGAATTCATGCCTCAGATATTATCCACGAAGCCTCATTTGCCATAGCGAATCGTCAAAGCGTATATACCTTAGCTCATTTAGTTCACGCACATCCCACACTTTCGGAAGTATTAGACGAAGCCTATAAACGAGCTGCTTAGAGTGTTGGCTGTTGACTGTTAACTGTTGACTGCTAACTGTTAACTGATTATTGTTAAGCACCAACCGTCAACCGTCAACCGTCAATCGTCAACCATCAACCGTCAACCGTCAACAAAAATGCAAATTCGTCGCCGTTGCCCTAATCGCCCTATTGCTGTATCTGTACTACAGTATCAAAGTGCTATACCTGACTCTGAACCCAACAATATCTTAGAAGAAATAGTCTGGCACAAAGAACAAGAAGTTGAGCAAATGCGGGAAAAACTGCCTTTGCACGAGTTACAAAAAAAACTTCCTGACGCACCCCCAACCCGTGATTTTGTCACTGCGTTACGTCAAAGTTCAACAACACCAGCTTTAATTGCAGAAGTAAAAAAAGCTTCTCCCAGCAAAGGTGTTTTACGAGAAGATTTTGACCCAGTAGAAATTGCTGTGAAATATCAAAAAGGTGGAGCTAGCTGTCTTTCTGTACTTACAGACGAAAAATTCTTTCAAGGTAGCTTTGAAAACTTAGCAAAAATCCGCGCAACCGTAGATTTACCTTTGCTGTGCAAGGAATTTATCATCTACCCTTACCAGATGTACATGGCACGAATTCAAGGTGCTGATGCAGTGCTATTAATTGCGGCTATTCTTAATGACCAAGATTTACAATATTTTGTCAAGATAGCTAACGCCTTAAAAATGGTAACTTTGATTGAAGTTCATACCCTCGAAGAACTTGACCGTGTGTTAGCTTTGAATGGGGTCTGTTTAATAGGCATAAACAACCGCAACTTGGAAGATTTCTCTGTTGACCTGCAAACAACCGTCCAGCTTTTGTCAGCTAGAGGCAACCAGTTGCAACAAAAGGGTATTCTAGTTGTAAGTGAGTCTGGTTTACATAATTATAATGACCTGAATGTGGTTTCACAAGCAGGAGCATCTGCCGTGTTGGTCGGTGAATCATTGGTAAAACAACCAGATCCAGAATTGGCAATTAATCAACTCTTTGCCAAAACTTCATCAGCTACCGAATCAACGCTTTAACCAATTATTTTGTGTATATGTAACAATTCTCTGTATAGCGAATAAATTCTCTTCGCTTTTAAACTAGACATATAAAATAGCACATTACCTACATGGATCAAATTCCTCTACCGTCACCTATCCACTACGAACTACTACTGCAAATGCTGGAAAGACAAACTATGACAGCAGTGCATCAAAATCCTAACTTGCGAAATCAAGTAAATCAACTGATAATCACTCTCAGAAAAGCAGCCGTTCAACAAAAGCAGCTAGAAGAAATGTGCCAGTTCTCTTCGGTGGAAATTGACCATCGTTGGTCAATCAATCACGTAAGTGAAAGAAAAGTCGCTGCACCTGATTGACAAGCGAGCATATTTATTTTTTTAGAGATTCTTATCACCCTTGAAGTCATACTTAATTTATCTAGCAAAAGTCGAACCTCTCGCTAATATCTCTCGTTAATTAATATCTTTAGCTAATGACAGGGGGCATATATGTCTTTTCGATTTGGGAGAATTTTAACAGAAAAAGCTAAAATGTCAAAGTTTATTTGGCTTTTGTCTTCCACGTTTTCTCCCAAAAGACTGGATTTTGATAAAAATGAGGCTTTCGCAATGAATGCTTAGTCACTAGGAGTTTTACTGTTGACTTTGATAATTACCAAATACTCCTCAAATTTAAGACAAAACCGACCAAAACATCTTCACCCGATAAACTCTCAGGATTATCTAGAATTTCAAACGCCTTGTATTAAGATTGATTTCTACAGCATAAGATTTTACATCCATAAACCTACGGGATTATTCTTTTCATATTCCCATTTTACAGGATTATGGAATATGTATTCTCGAATGTGATTTAAAGAATAATCATCTTTACGAATAATGTGTTCATAAAACCTTTCTTGCCAACCGAAGTCAGGATAACCATTGATTTTGCACCATCGCTTAACAGCAGCTTTATACGACCGCAAAATAACACTTAAAGAACCAGCTGCTGGTGAAATTTCCGACATTGCCCTGGAAATATCATATTCATGATTATCATCCATTAATGTCGAAACATTAGATACAACATCCTTATATTCAGGAGTAGGATTATCAATTATGATAATTCCATGCATGTGGTCGGGCATAAATACAAATGTATCAACAACAGTATTTTTAGAATGTCTAGGTATTTCCGTCCAGTATTTTTCTGCTATTTGTCCAACTGCTGATAAATACATCTGACCATTTATAATATCACCAAAAAAATGTTGACGTTTATCTATACAAATAGTGACGAAATAGAATCCATTTGAAGCATAATCGTGATTAGGCAACCGTGTAGATTCAATCCGATATTTACCTTGAAATAAAGTCATAAATGTTTATTTGGAAATAATTTACATTTATAAATTATGTATTGAAAGATTGTGTAACGTCTCTACAGATTTATACGGTAAATATTTAAAAGTAATTTAATCAAAAAATAAATACCTACAAATGTAAAAATATTAACTGTAAGAGACGTTACATGTAGAGACGTTACATGTAACGTCTCTACGTGGGTCACACAAAAAATACATAAACCAGATTTCATCAACATATCTACACCCCAACAAAATGTAGAGACGTTACATGTAACGTCTCTACGTGGGTGGCACGAAAAATACATAAACCAAATTTCATCAACATATCGACACCCCACCAAAATGTAGAGACGTTACATGTAACGTCTCTACGTGGGTGGCACGAAAAATACATAAACCAAATTTCATCAACATATCGACACCCCACCAAAATGTAGAGACGTTACATGTAACGTCTCTACGTGGGTGGCACGAAAAATACATAAACCAAATTTCATCAACATATCGACACCCCACCAAAATGTAGAGACGTTACATGTAACGTCTCTACGTGGGTGGCACGAAAAATA